>Ga0164310_10000459_pt1 | contig 21682 bp, 45 predicted proteins | sample GuaBasSedimGuay1_FD_121795 | JGI IMG/M metagenome (GOLD analysis project Ga0164310, IMG submission 121795) | Subseafloor sediment microbial communities from Guaymas Basin, Gulf of California, Mexico - Guay1, Core 4569-9, 0-3 cm | ecosystem: Environmental > Aquatic > Marine > Hydrothermal vents... | reverse complement strand
GTTCTAGTTCATACTCCCTGTACCATAATTCAGAGATATCTATTGGTGAAATTTCTGGATGGTCAATATTAACACGATAGAAGCCAGCATTATCATTCTCGACTATTACTCCTTGTTGCCCTCCCGTTTTAATCTCACCATCACATATATCATTATTGATTACAACTCGGTCTCCAACCTTAAGTTTTTCCATATTATTCTCCAGCGCAGTATACGGCGCTAAACTACAAGAATACGAATTTTGTGTGTTTTTTGTACCTTGTACAATATTTGTCTTGACTCCTACAAAAACACATATAGAAGCCAAACTGGATATACTAGACTACCGTTAATGCAGTAGGAATGTGCGTTTCTGGGCTGTTATCGATGTTCCATTAACCTACTAACCACTACTAAGTATAAGGAGAGGAGAGGGATGGGGGTTGGGGGTGGTTTTTTTGTACCTGGAGCACAGTCACGCTACGACTACGACAAAAAACCCCGATATTTTGTAGGGATACCCGGATATTTTGTAGGGGGTGATAACATATTTTGTAGGTAGGTGACTATTTGGTCATAATACGGACAATGATGAAACATACTCCTGTCCAACAGATCCACAAGCCAGCCGCTGCTATAATTTCAAATGTTGTCATATGTACAAAACCTCGTTTTCGGTTAGAATAATGCGGAAAGTGTTAAAGTTTTTTGAAAGAAGGTTACTGCTCTAATCTACTTCATTTTGTACCATCTCACGTTAAAAACCGCATTTTCGATTAGAATAATGCAGAAACTGCTAACAACGTTTTCAAATATGATTGAAAATCAATCCATTTCAATACGTCCAAGGTGATCGAGTTGGATGTTTAAATGTTGGTCGATATCATATGCTCTTATCAAGAGACCTTCCTCGGTAATAGTAAGAATATCACCTTGTTTTACCCTAATACCGTCCTCATTGACAACCATAAGTCCGATACCGTTATTGATTTCATAAAGTCTGAAATAGATTTTTTTTGTCCTTACGCACTTCGTCAGTGTAGACTTTAAAATTGATCATCCCAACTCCCCCAATGGACATGCGACGGTTTCCCAATTATCCGTTACCAACAACTGCTCCACGAAAGGGTCGTCGTTAGGACCGAATTCTCCGAACCATACATCACAGTGACCACGCAATACGCCACCACATACATCATTCGCAATAACAGCACCAACGCGCCCATCGGTTACCTTCACAAATTGCCTGACTACTCCAGTGTCCATACTAATTCTCCTATTTTCTGTCTTGCCTACAAAAAAATAGCCAGACCCCCACCGATCCAGCGACGTCAAGACTGTGTAATCCGCAATACAGCCTTTAACTCCCGCGCCACAACAGCGCTCGCACAGCGGATATTCAATTACTCGGTAACAAAAATGACTGACGGGACTTGCACCCGCGCCTTCATGACGATGTGCTCTAGACTACACCACAGCCATTTCCAGGAGTGGATGGTCTCCTAACCATCGACATTATAGCATTACGGCCGCTGCTATATGCTCTGCACTGAGCTACACTCCTAATTAGTCGCAGATAATGTTTCGACCCTTCGTGCGCTGCGACACCACACTAGGTCTATCTGTCGATAATTACAAGTTTCCCTTCCGACAGAACCCCAGGAAACAAGATCACAAATAATAAAGAGTACATGCAGGGATGCCCGGACTCGAACCGGGATAATCGAGAATCAGTCGACGACCTGTTGTCTCATTTATAGGCTGTTACAGGGTTGATTAAGTCCTGTCATTTATTTAATGTCACCATTTGTACCAGAGACTTCAGTCTGACGTGGTTTTTGCGCCAATTAGGCTAACCACCGCGCTACCTGTTGCGCCACACCCCTACACACACACTCTCGCCAAACAAAAAAGGGACACAAACTACTCTGCATCCCCCGCAAAAGATTGACTGGAACCCCACCGAAACAGTCATATTCCCGCCCCAACTTGGAGGCACTACACTATTGATTTGTAGATAATGCCCACGACTGACGTATTCTGGCCGTCATTTGCGCCATGGACAGTTTCGAGTATCTTTGTTTTTATACAGGCTTTTTCTAATTTACCTGCCAGGATATGACGTGAGACGGTACTGCCAGACAGTAAAGAGTCCGTTTATTCGCGCCACACCCTCAATCACGCCCGTTCAGCGTACCATCAGACACGTAACTTGCTAGGTTAAACGTCCGACGAATCCAAACTATTCTAGAAACCGTTGCTATCCAAGACATTAGACCTTTATATCCTAGTCGATACTCGGACCCAATAGTTAGTCGAGGAATTCTAGCAGACTGGCTTGACAAAGAATAGCTGTGAGGATTGCCTATCAGCGTGACATGTCATTCGTGGGCCTTGCGGCTGAAATTCTGACTTTACCGTTCCATTAGCCTTTTTCTTCCATGACGTGACTTTCGCTATCGTCTCCCCCATTAGGTGACTAGGCCATCATTTGGGTTTGACTGCTAGTATCGCGTATTAGACTCCGACCAATGTACTTAGATCAGACTTCTACCACGAACGTAGACCCCTTTATCGGGCTTCAGACTGAAGGTTTGGCTACTAGACCCCATTGGATTATGAGACCATTGGCCTACTAAATCAGCCCTGACGGTTTACCGATGACTAATCGGATCCCACTCTTACTTCCATGTTATAGGTACTGCCATGACGTAATAATCGTGTCATATAAGGTCAAGAGTCACTTGACGACAGAATGCCTATCGGTCCACGCCCCTTTGGGTAAACTAAAGAGGCGCGGTACGATACTCACTCCGACTGAACTACTTGCCCATGCTGGCAAACGCCTTGCGAGTCGCTCCGACAGTAGTACCACGTCCGAGAAGCTTGGACGCGATGACCGCTGCGTTATCGGAGCCGAACCCGAGACTGGAGTCGGGGGTATACCCTCCACCGTTCTCGACTTGGTTTTCGAGTCGTCCCCAGACCTTCTGAAGCGCTGCGATTGCGTCATCCAACGTCTCATAACTCGACGTAGCATCGACGATTCGCTTGTGCTCCCGATAAGCCTGCGCGTTCTCGACCAACTGATCAGCACCGAAAGCGACCGACGTTTCAGCGACACTGGAACCATTGCTCATAGTTATCTCCCGTGAGATTGAGCCCGTCCCATAACCGGCGACTACACCGTCCCGACTACAGGACGGACAAGTAGTAAACCTTTACTGAAACTCTACTTATTCGGACCTTCGTTGCGAAGGCCACTTATTATCGGTGGTTCTGATAACCACTTTGGGGTGCGTCCGAAAACAACTTTTTTGACCCTGTGGTCCGTTTTTTGTTGTTTTCTTTCTTTCATCTTACATTATACTATATCCAAAGTTATACAAAAGGTCAATTTATTATCCAAAATAAAAATCGGCGTTTTTGGGCTGGAATCGTCGATATTATACGTAAAACAACGTCCCGGTCCAATAATATTCTAGTCCGTTTTTTGGGTGCCAATAATACCTTAGTTTTGAGGATATGCCAATAATACCGCTTTATTATTCGGTTTTATGGCTGTTATTACCGGAAAGTCCTATAGGATGAGTTATGTAAGCCCTATAATATTGATAATTATCGGCAAAATGCGTCTGATAACCATGAAAAACATGATATTATTGGGAGGAAACAATAATAATTGTGTCCGATAACCGAAAAACAGGCTTGTTGTAAGAAAAAACACCGTTATTATCATACACAACAAACTAGTTATGAGCCAGACCCGATAATCGCCACGGCCCAAAGTCCAATAACTGCCAGACATAGAATGGTCCTATAATGTCCCTTTGTGTAAACATCCTATAACACCAGCAAAATCATGTGTCCGATAATGTTGATTCGCGCCACAGTCCGATAAGCCCACTTTGCTGTCGTGCGTCCCATAAGATCCTCATTTTTTGGACAAAAGCGCATACAATATTATAGGAATGGTTTCATAATTGTCAACATAAAATACACGTACAACAAACTGTTATCGGTTTGGCCCGATAAAAACTCACGGCTCAAAGGCCCGATAATCTGGGCCAGGCCGGTCTTACCCAAAGTCCGGTAAGTCCTTTTCTCCATAGTCTGAGAACTCGTCATACTCGCATGTCGGACAATATCGTTGGCCCGATAAGTAATGGAATCTTAGTCCACATTTTGGGCAAACATCACATTCAGTATCAATACAATCTTCGTGGTCAAACTTTTCGTCCATGTTATAGCCCCTTTATTGTTATCGGCACGCTTCGGTCAAGTTTTCCTCTTGTGCTTCAATCGCCCGCCACTTCTTTTTTCGCCGATCCCATGTTTTCGCATGTTCAACCGTTTCTGCAAAACGTTTTCCAAGTTTAGCTTTGCGCCAGTCTTTAGAGGATCTTCGATCACAATAGTACCCATGCTTCATTTTGTCGTCTCCGTCCGAGAATTATTGACCAGCCGAACCGCACGCATCATGCCGAGTTATCGGAAATGCCATCGCGTTATCAGACAACAACCGAGGATTGATAACCCCAACATTATCGGCATCGTCTCCGAGGGTCGTCAGCAGGACTTTACCGAAGTATCCGAAGTCCCGAACCAAGTTGTCCTTCAATCCCTGGAGCGCTCGCGCCTTGCTTGAACTCTGACAACACGCCCCATAATACCTACTATGGAAAGGACTGATAACTTCCGCCTTCCACTGTTTTTGGGACGTTCTCCTGAAGTGAAACTTGACAGTGCGCTTTGAGTCTTGCTGAAAACTGATTGCGCCGTCCGAGACCAACACTTTATTAATTGCCGATGCTTGATCCTGCTTGTGTTTAATTCGTGCCGAAACTGTCATAATTCTCTCCTCTGTCCGATAGTTATTCTCTTGTCCCTACACTAGAGTATAGGATACCCGCGCGGGATTGTCAAAGGAAAAAACAAGAAATCTTACATACGATATTATTGTGAACATCCGATAACACTCCACAAAAACACACACAAACCAAACTATTACTAATAATGTCCGATAATCGCGCACGGCCCAAAGGCCCGATAATTATATTGCTCATAGTCTTATAATCTGATCGGCAGGAACCCACTGGTTGATGTTATCGGAACCAGTAGGATTTTCCGTCCAATAACATTGCCAATATTCACATCGCTTCCCAGGTTTCGTTAGTCCGGTAAGTATACCTTTTTTCTCAGGATGTCCGATAAGTGTCACTTTGGTATTGGTTATAGGTCTTTCCATACGAGGTATCCTTTGTTGTTATAGGTCTTTTCTGAGTCGCCTCTGGATTCGTTCAAGCTGAGCTTTAGTTAGCTTCTTCCGATAACGGAACAGTCGGTTGCTCGTACCGTACCGATAACATGCCCAGTATCCTAGTCCTATAACGGACAGGATTAGTCCACTGATAGCATACGGTGTGATAAAATAGATAAGAAATGAAGCGGAGATATACAATACGATGAGTGTCATAGCAAGGACCGATAACCGAGAGTAAACATCCCATCCGGTAATGTCAGTCCGATAATCTCCATCGTTTTCTCTTGTAGCTATTACAACGTCGCGGTAATCAGTATCAAGATCGAATGGTCCCATAATATCTTTCCTACAAGAACGAGTGTCCGATAAAACATCCGTATTCTCGGAACCCTCCCAAACGTCTGATAATAGCCGTTCTGTCGAACGTCCGAGTATCTGTTGTTCCAGCTTCTCGGTAAGTTATGGTACAGGTACGTCCGATATATGCTTGGAGTCTCCCAAGTGTCCGAAGTAGTTGGTTATCGGAACGAGCATGGATCTGTTTAGTTATCGGATCGCCGCCCGTCCAGATAACAACAGTAAAGAGTCTAGGTCTCATAACTCAAGCCTCAACAAGAGATACACTGTGAGCATATTCCAGGCAAGCTTTATAGTGTGGCCAGGAAACGGGAACGTTTATCGGATGGTTAACATTCTTGCGAACGGAAACAACGTCCGATACCTGAGAACCGGTCAACCAGTTTATCATGGCCGATAACCAAATGTCTGGCACACAACAGTATTGATTGAATCCGTAGTCCGGTGTCCGATAAGTTACCAGTGTCTTGGTCATAATTATCGCTCCAATCAGGCGTTCGGTCCGGTAATTAGTTACCGATCGAATTCAAGGCTGTCTGAACAACGTTCATCATGTCACAGAGGTTTGTAACAACGAAGCTTCCGATTGTTCCCGCGATTGCCATAGCAAAGATAACTTTCATCGTCCGTTTCCTTTCAGTTTATCGTTCGTTCCCTTACCATATACATACTACGATTCGGGTTTGGCGATTGCAAGAAAGAAACAAAGAAAAAGAAAAGAATATCTAGTCCGATAACAAGGATAGGATTGTTTGTCTGATAACTCAGCTTGCTAGTCCAGCAAGATAGTCTGATAACCAAGATATTACTGGTAGGTAGATATAGGACCACCTAGGGGTAGCCCTATAATATAAATAGTCCGATAATTTTGGGTGGGTCCGATAAGCCCAGGGGGTCCACTCACAACAAGCAAGAAATCGGGAACTCCCTACAAAAAACGGAGAATTATGTTTCATTCACCTCGCCGCCACCTCTTCCCCGCAGGGGTACCCCCATTTTTTCCTCCAAATCAAGAACCTTATCACACCTATAAAATATCTGAAAAAAAATTGGAGACGACGGAATTAATTGATGTGCAACACGTATAAGGTAGTATAGAGTACATACTCCCGTGTGCTTCGCTCTGAATTTTGTTCTTTTACTTAGGAAGATTTGTTATGGTAGCAGTTTTTAGGGGATATAGCCAAACAATTATTGTAGGACTTGATGAAAATGGAGATATTATAGATAAAGATCAGACAATTTTCGGAGACAAATCTGGAAGAAATATTCGTCACTTTCAGAGATACGATGTAGATCTAAAAAATGGTCAGAGTATCCATATAGCCTCAACACCTTCCGTCAGATTCATGGGTGGTGAGTGTAAATAGTTAATACCCCACTTTGTTGTCTAGCGTAACAATAAAAACTAGAACTGGAGATTTTAAAATGAACGAGAACGAGAACGAGACTAGTGTTACTATCTGTAATTTGGCGATTTTAAGAATAAAAGAATGTCGTCAAACAAATTCATCATATAGGCAATCGGATGGTTTTGAGGAAAAATCACAAAAAACAGAAACATCTTTCCACTGGAAGATGAAAACTATTTCTCCAAAAATCAAGTTGGATGATTTAACGGATGACAACAAAAGAAAACAAGAAGTAATAGACGCGGTATTTAGTTCAACTGGGTATGAATTAGATGCTTATCAAATGGGTTTTAAAACAAGAGAAGAAGCTATCAAGAATGCATTGAAATTCGCACAGCGTAACGGAATTACGGTAGATGGATACACACTATAATACACTAACTCCATTTGGTGTCTCGCGTAAACCTCAAAAAAAGGATAAATCACAAAATGAAATGTTGCATAGTTACTAAAATAGAGAATTTTCATTACGTACCATACTACATGGATAAATTTGGAAACAATAAGAATCTTGGTGATATATTTTTTGACAAAGAAAAACAGATATGTAATGTAAGATTTTACGGTTGGTCAACAGAAATACCACTGACAGATTTATCTAAAATTATTGAAGAAATAAAATGTCTTGAAGATAAATTAAAAATAAAGAAAATAACTTAAATGATCGTAGGAGATTAATATGATTGGTGCTGGAATTATTTCTTTTTTATATGAATATAATATAAGTGACGAATATATAGGACATAACTGTGAAAGATTTGTGTTGTGTTAGAATAACAAATAAGTGCAATGAAATGTGTGATCATTGTTGTTTTAGGTCGTCTCCAGAATGTGTTGGCAGTATGTCTATTAGTATGTGTCAATTATTCAACAAATGGTTGCCGGATCAGACAACTATGGTTATAACTGGTGGAGAATTTACTGTTTTAGATGATTATCCAGATTTACTCGTGGCTCTATCTATGGGTAGGGATAAGGTTCGGTTAACAACGAATGGATCTTGGTCAAACAGTGATGAAGGAGTACTAAAATTCACAAATACACTTACTAGGTTAAATGAAATCTGTAATGAAGTTGAAATTTCAGTTTCGACAGATTCTTGGCATTCTGGTTCTGGTAAATTGGCGTTGGATATTTTGAAGGAATTTTCTGTTTTTGATATTGGTGAAATAAAATTGCAGAATGTTGCTCCAGTAGGTAGGGCGTGGGACAACCTGATTATGCCCCCAAGCATTGCTTTTACACATTCTTGTAAACGAATTTCTTTTATTACAGTGATAGAGAGTGGTTTAATATGTAAGTGTCCGTACGGATATTTTGCTTGGGAAAATTTTATTGATGTGATATACGAAGAAGCGAAAGAATATGTTGATAGTTGGAGATCTAGAAAGCTTCAACATAGAATGAATTGCAGGGTATGTATGGAAGAATTAGCTGTTTAGAGTTTCGAGAGGACAAATACAATGACAAAAAAAATTAAATGGGAAACTATTTACGGGAATCATTATGCAAAAACTACAATTGGAAATATTCGTTTGTCATGTTACTCAAGAATACAGAGTAATGGTGACACAAAATGGTATGCATGTATCAATGCCGTCCTAAGCACCTTCCCATGTCAAGAGATAGAGGTTAATGGACCGATGAAGGAAGCAAAGAAGGCGGCTGTTATGGTTGCTTATAATTATTTATTGGACTATAGAGACGGTCTTACAAAAGAGATTGAAACTTTTGAAAGGTTGTCTAGTGAATAATTGTAAAATAGGTAATCATAAGTTTGTAAAAATAATATCTTTTGGGGTAAGCATGGAATCTGCTGTTGTTCGTTGGTGTAAAGAATGTGGGTCTGTAGTTGTTGACCTAGATTACGATGGAAAAACGAGTCCAGGAGCCATAATGTCTCTTAAATCACCAAGAGCACTTAATGGAGAGAGTAAATGACAGTTAACGAGATGGCAAAATACATTGCAGAACAATATTGCGGTGTTGCCTGGAATAGCACACATAAATCGTTTTGGCCTATAGATGAATTGGAAGGCGATGTTTTGGAATATTGGCACGACCCAGAAGGGGTGTGATGATATTGTCTTCGAGGCATGTTTAAGAAAAACATATATTAATCTAAAAGAAATGGACAACCACTAGGAGAAAAAATGCAAGTAGAAATTCTATCAGTTTTTGAAGTAGGCGATGATTTTGATTTAGATGTTATTAAGTAAGTTTTGTCGTTGCGTGTTGATCATGAACTAAAACGTATTTTTGGTGGAAAGTATGACGGTATTGAGCATGTTTTGTCTACGACTGATTTTTCTGGGCAATTAGAAAATTCAGTTAGATGATCTGTGGACAAAGTTGATGATGGATCATATATAGTTCGTGGTGACGAGGATCTTGGAAAAGATCTAGTGGCAAAAATTGGTCCAGAAGCGAAAAGGTTTAATTGATGACTCATAAAGAGTATTGGATAGAAGCTGTTGAATCTTCCTTAGATGAACATGGTCTTTGTGCTACTACGGAGCAGGTGGAAAAGATAGCATCTAGTAAAAAGAAAGCTGCGGTCGATAAAGCTTTGGCCAAACTTACGGAAGCAAATATGACGGCATTGGGGTTGTAAAGATGATTTTTTGAATAAAATAACATGTGAATTATTAAATTTGGTTGGAGACTAAAAATTATGATCAACGTACAATGTATCTGCTGTGGAACGGTGTTGAAGATGGAAGATGTACCAAATCCCTTGGTTGTCCCGCCAGTGTATGACGGATTAGTTTTTAGAGCTACTGGAAATTATGGATCTTCAGTTCATGATCCCACATCACATGCTCACGGTCACAAAGAAGAGATTTTGCAGGTTGTTATATGTGACAGATGCATCAAGACAGGATCTAGTAGGGTATCTAAATTGTTCGATATTAAAAGAGAAGATACTGCTAAAATTGGAAGGTTAAGGTTATGAAGTTTGAAATTTGTCCGACATGTTCTGCCCAAATGGTACTTTCTGCAGATGATAAAAATATGTGGTGCGACAGATGCAATATTTTTGTTAAATTACCTTATTGTGATCCGATTATAGGGATAGCAAAGGGTATTAGGCGTAGTCTGTATTCAGACATGGATTGTCCACATTGTTTTGGTAGTGGTAGAAAAGCTGGGACAGGAAGGGCGGTTGGTACAGTTATTGATTGTTCATGTTTTAGCAACAGGATGGTTGCAGAGGCAAGAAAGCAATATGTTGCAGATATGAATCAGAAAGATTATCGCAAGGAATATGAAAATGAATTTCCAAAAGGCGGTTATGATGATGAGATGTTTCAAAATGAGTTTTTGAATTTATATTCACTTAATTGTTGTGTGAATATCGTTTCTGATGAAGAAAGGTCGATTTGTCCATACGAAACTTGTTTGGGGGGATAAGCCGCAAAAATGGGTAGTGATGTCTGATAGTCGTTTGGTTGATGTACACCCAGACGAAAATGGAAATATACATATACCGCTAATGACATTTGAATATGTTCCCGACCATAAATCGACGGAAGAGGAAATTGTTAAAAATTTGTCGCAGATGGTTTTACAAAAAATATTCAGACTGATTCCGTTGAATCAAATAGATATTTCGCGGACAGTGATACCTGTGAGAATAATAAAATCTGCATGTTTTACGGATACTGGAACAAAAATAAAAGTTGGTTTTATGACGATTATTCCAAGGTAGGGCTTGTATGATAGAAGCAGATAAGAGTTATCATTGGTATGGTTGCAAAATGGATAAATTTACGAAAAAACAATTATTGGAATATCAGAGGTTGTCCAAAGATGTTGGTATTATTAGTAATGAGGAATAGTTATGTGTGAATGTGGTTGTTTTATAAACAGCACGAAGTACAAACTACCATCTCCAAACGGGTGGTATGTCGTTCTGTTATCTTCTGGGTGCAAAGATTGTGGTGTTGGTTCAAGCATATCTATTTTGCCTTGTTCGGACTATTATGATGATGAACTTGAGTTTATCCCAGAATTTCCTGTTGTTGGAGAAGGTGCTGATTCGGCTATCATGATAAGTTGTGGGATGTCTCCTGCTGAGGCAGAAAGGGCTGCTGTTGCGACGATCTCCGGTACAGCCTTGGGTGTGGACTCAGGAATGGTTATAGACGCTTATATGGCCGAGGTGTTAGGTGAAGATTTATGGAATGATCATCTGAAAAGATCCCCTATAGTTATTAATCCATTGAAGGAGCAGTAATATGTATGATATTACAGATACTATATGGACAACAGTGATAATTTGTGCAATAATTATGTTGTTGATGTTAATTACTAGTACATGTTATTATTGTTATGAAAATAAATGTGTTGTTAACAGATATGTTGGTGTAGCTACAGATGATTTTTCTGATACAAAGTATTATTTAAAGTATTCAGGAAAAAACTACACACCGAAGAATATTGTGAGGTATTTATGCCGATTACAAAAGAAATGCACAAATCTATGGAGGCTATAGATGAGAAGGTTGACTAAAGAAGATGTTTGTGGGTACATCAAGAACCACAAAAAAATGGAAGATAGGATCAAACATGTTTTGGATCTTATTTTTGGTGTATTTGAAAAGAAGGTTGTTTCTTTTAGGTTTGTTGGATTTTCAGATATTACTGAAACAGAAAATGTTGGTGGTAAAGAGTTGCTTGACGGCAACGTAAGTTATGTAGCATCAATTACTTGTGAGGACGATACAACTGTGTTGTATCCAGAAGAATATTTGTATTGTTTCCCAAGAAGTTTTTTGTTTATAGAAGATATGGATATATTAGAAACAGTACGTGATCAAAAAATGTTTTTGCAGTTAGAACAAGAAAGGCGACAAATTGAATGGGAAAATGTTGTTGATATCATGAAGCAATTGACGCCAGATGAACAGAGAAGATTGGATGAGTATTATCAAAAAATACATTCTGTTAGCTTTAGAAAAGGTTAGACTATAATGCAACTTACAGTAGAACAACTCGAATATATGAATCCAAAAGGTGATATTGATGACGTTGCGCATTATCAATACAAAATTGTTGAAATAGTCGGTACAACAAGATTTTTTATTGGAGATATTATTTCAAAGGAAGAATTAGATTCACATATGAGTAGTGGTATGACGGTTATTATAAGATAGGTAATATTATGTCAGTTTTGAGAAAAAAAGATTTGGATGATTTTATTGAATCGTTTAATAAACATAAAGAAAAAGAGTTGTTGATTGAACAAAGAGTTGGTGAAATTATTAACATAATAGCCCGTGTATGTGACACAGAATTGACTTTTTGGGAATTTACTTCTGGCAGGATAATGTGTTCTGGAGTTTTTGATAACGACGAGTATATCAGTTATGTTTTATATGGTGTTACAGGAAAGATTTTAAATACAGATCGTTGTCTGTATGGAGAAAATTTTCCTAAAAGTTTTCTGTTTATGTCGGATGATGAAATTGAAAAAATAATTATTGCGCACATTGAAGAAACTAAAGCAAAAGCTGAAGAAAAGAAAAAGCATAGAAAGGAAAAGAGGAAGAACAGAAAGGCAGCGAAACAGGCTATATTGGATAAGTTGACTCCATAGGAGAGAAGTATTCTTGGTCTAAAATAGGATATTTATATGTATATAATCAAAAATAATTACGATACGTTGTGTCGTTCTGATTCTGGGTTTACTTTTAAAACATGTGCTGATTGTTGTCAAGATATTGTGTATTTCAAGGATAAATGTAATGCGGAAGAAATTTCTAAATTAGCAACTGGTTCCCATATTCTTCCGGTATGCCGTATTAAATATTGTGGTTTGTTTTTGTGTTATGATGGTAAGTTTAGTCTTTATGATGAAGACGGTGGATGGTTTACTGAACAATCACTAAAAGAAAAGGTGTTTTTACCTGCTGACGTCGAGATTGTCTGGTAGTAATTAAGTGTAAATTTACAAAAATTTAATATTTTATTGATTCGAATATTGAGAACAACATCATCACTCAGATGTATAATTGTGTGTCAAGATAGATAATTGGAGGTTGATGATGAAGAAGATACATTATGTCGGTGGTTGTTGGAGAGCGTCAGTCAATACTACAAACGACTGGGACAATGTTACTTGCGAATTGTGCTTAAGACACAAGCATATCAAAAAAATACATAATATCGTGAGGCCAAGTCCAACTGGTAGGTATACCGGCGAAAGAGCGCAGTTGGGATTTAGTGATACTAGAATTTAAAGTTTGGATTAAAGTAAATGAGTAAAGCACCAATATATAAAGAAGAAAACGTGTCTGAGTATCCAGAGTTATTCCAACAATTAGTTGATGCTGTTGAAGAACTTGGGTTGCAGATGAAAGCAACTGTACCAATAAAAAGGGCTCACCGGACAGTAGGTTTCGGCGTAAGCAAGACGAAACGAGGGATAGCGGTTGATGCCATAATTTCTATAGCTAAGGCAATTAAGTCTCAGAAAGGCTGGTAATTTTGTTGACAGATGGTGTTTTAACTAATGATTTAATAAACAGTATTAAACTTGCTGTTGAAATATGTGGTGGTGATGCCTCTAAATTTAATCTAAACACAGATGGAGGAATATCGCAAGATGATGCTAATTTTTTGAGAATATGTTTGAAGTATATTCAGTTGGATTTGGAAGCATCTCGTCGTGAGATCGTTAGGTTACGTAAATTGTTATAAATTGATGATGATTAAGGAGAAGATTATGAAGACTGGTGATATGGTTACTGTAGTTAAGTGTGATGTATGTCCAAGTGTCGTCGGAAAGACTGTTGTGGTAAAGAGTGTTAAGGATGGTGATCGTACCGTAGAACTTAATTTTGGAAAAGGTCGACCACAAAAGGGACGTCCTGGTGTATTCAGTTTTGACGACTTGTCATTGGTAGTAAAAGATAACTAATATGACTACGCGAAATACACTAAAGTTTAATCTGGGAACATTAAATCGTTGTGTTATAGATGTATGCCGTAGGTCTGTGGATCATTGTCTAAATTTTGTCTCTAAAGATGATGTTGTCTTATATTGTGATGCTAAGGATGGAATTGTGTATCATTGTAGTGTTGATACAACTTTTACTCCTGATTTTTTTGAAATAGGTGCATTTACAACCGTTGGTGATGTGGATAATCAATATGCTATGCTTGATGTTGCTGCATCAATTCAATTGTATGTTTTTCGTATGATCGATAGGTTTATTGAAAAAGCAAGAGATTTTGGTGTATTTTCTATTAACGACATAATTATCTTTTTAAAAGATTCGTGGGCATACAATGCCATACATGGTGGGTGCTATGGTTTTGCAGAAATTGCAATGATTCTTGTCATTCCAAAGGAAAGAGTGTCGCAGTAGTTCATTAAGGGGCTAATATATGAAGAAGTTTTTACGGGTACTAGTGTGTTCTTCTATTATGTTTGTCGGACCATGTGCTTTAGATTCATGGAATCTAGCATTTGGGCCAATTGTTAATGGTGAAACACTATACGGCGGTGTTGAGTTGGAATTCAGCAATGGTGTAGATTTTATTATTCCACTAGCAGAATTGGGCGACAACCTCAATAATTAAAGGATGCAATATATGAAAACACGATTTTTTGCATGTTTGTTGTTTTGTTCATTGGTTCTTGGTGCTTCTAGAGATGTAGTAGCATGTCATCATTCCATTACTTCGATAACCTTGTCTCCGACCACAGCTTGTCCCGGAGATGAAGTTCAGGTTACAGTTAATGTTGAATTGCACGGCAGGTATTATGACGTTAGAAGGTGGGGGAGTACCAGTATTGATGGAGTTTGTTACGACAATACTGATCATAGTAGTAACAACGGCTGCCTTAGTTTCTCAGAAACATTTACTATTAATGCCGATTCTGTTGTCGGTTTAGATAGTGTTGAGGTGAAGACTTTTGCGTACAACAATTGTCGTCATCAAAAGGATAAGGAAACTGTTAATCTCAGTGTTATTCAGTGCTGCCCGACATGCGAGGATGGGGATGATTGTACAATTGAACGACACGACACATTTGTCACAATTACTTGTGGCGATACTGTTGCATATTTATATGATGGAGAAGATGGAGAAGATGGACTCGATGGTGAATCTGGACCACCAGGAGAACTAGGACCACAGGGGATTCCAGGACTTTCTTGCACTGTAGAACAGGTTGGTCTGTGTGCCAACATATTGTGTGAGGATGGTACAAGTGCTGTTGTTTGTAATGGAGAACAGGGTCCACAGGGAGAAGATGGTGGTTCGTGCACCGTAGTCCAAGATGGAGATTGTGCAGTAATAACATGTGAAGATGAAAGTTCTTCTACAATTTGTGATGGGGCAGATGGAGTGAATGGAACTTCATGTTGGGTAGAGAACAGAACCCGCAAGTCTATCATTCATTGTGGTGAATCTTCTGCTACAGTATGGAATGGGTTGAGTTGTTGGGACTTAAATAGTAATCGTATTAAGGATTTTTGTAGTCCAGCACTACGTAGGTTGTTTGATGGAGAATGTCCAACCGAGTTTATTCATGAGTATGAATGTGGTGTTGTTGATGGACTTAACTCCAAGGCCAGTGTTGCAGCAAGAGTTTATGTTGGTCATATGTGTAGTGTAGATGTTAGTTGTACAGAATATCTTATGATTAACCTTGATGTCAGTGAAGAAGTTGCTGCTCAAATGTGTTTATTCACAGAGGATGTTAATTTTGATGAAGTGATTGATGTTCTTGACTGCCGTGGAGATGTCGGGGCTGATGGTTCAATTGGTCCACAGGGTCCAGGTGGCATGGATGGTCGTGACGGTGTTGATGGAGTAGATGGACAGGATGGAAAAGATGGTGTTGACGGTATTGATGGCATAGACGGCGTTGATGGCGTTGACGGTGTTGATGGAACTGATGGTGTAGACGGGGATAGTTGTAGTGTCCTAGATAATGGTGATGCTACATGTTCCGTTGTTTGTGCAGATTCTGAAGTTTTGATCTACAATTGTGGTGTTGGTGCAGAGCCAGAAGAAATACTGGTTGTTACATCAACAGAAGTATTGGAAGAAGATGTCCCGAATAGCACGCCTTGTGGTGCTTTTGGTGGGGTCACTCTCGTGGCGATGTTGCTACCTCTCAGCTTGATTCGCCAACGTTCTCGAAGGCACTCTAAGTAGCAAGGTGTGGTTCCCCCGATTGTCGTGGGGAACTCCGGTAACACGGCACTTTGTTGGAGAATATAATGGATAAAAATTTTGCAGAAGTAAGTATAGTATTTAAAGGGGATAATGCACAGAACAATCGTGCTGCATTTATAGAACACATGGATACGATTGAGGGTATTGGAGGTTTGATAGAGGGGATTAAATTTCATGGAGGAACGGTAGAAAGTGTACACGATGATATAAAACAAGACATCATAATTGTAAATGGTTGATCACAGTAATTTAATTGGAGACATTAAATGGATGATGATCCAAGAGAAAAGGCTGAAGAAATTATTGTTTCTTTGTGTGACAGGGTAGAGAGAGTTTGTAGATATTCTTCTTTAAGCGATGATGAGGTAAATGAATCATCAATGACAGATAGAGAAATCGTCCTAAAACTATATGAATACTACAAAAATAAGGGCAACGATGAAAAAGAAGCTGGTAGGCTAGCAAGAGTCCAAGCTATTAGACTTATATGGAACGAGATGTTCGCATGACAACCAATATGGTTTGTTATTTGGGGATAGTGGTCTAAATGGAATAAGAGCGTCTTCCCGTCAACAGTGGCGCGTCACTAGGGGAGAAGATATTGGTTCGAATCCTTTCTGTCCCAATATTATATCACACACTAAAGCAGAGGAGTTGAAAGTGGCAACAACGTGGTTAATTCAAACAAACTTCAATAGTACCGAAGCTTATGCTATCGGAGAGGAAGTAGTTAGACAGGGTATGGTCTTTCGTGGTGTTGGATATAATCCAGGAAACGATATTTGTTCTAGATTTCTCGCCCCAGACGAAAATGAATGTACAGTTTGTTATGGTAGTATTGATTTTGTGCTGTATATTCAAAGGAAATCAAAACTTATTCCAGGCGCATGGTGTAATTTTCAGAATATGAAATGTAGTACGTATTACACATATTTTGGAGATATGCTATTGAATAGATACTATAACATGATGCCTATGGGAGAATTATTGTCCAGATGGGATAGAGAATATCCGCATGGTGCATTTGTAAGGCCAGATAGTGGGGCCAAACCATTAACTGGACAAACGTTTGAATCAACAGAAAAGCACAAAATCCAATCGTTTTCTGACACGATTGGTGCTGATACTCTGGTTGTCGTTGCTCCTATAAAATCAATTTCACGCGAATATAGATTTGTTGTCTGCGATAGAAAGTTAGTTGCAGTTTCAATGTACTTACCAGAAGAACGATCTATAAAATTTGATAATCTCCCACTGTCCCTTTTGCGTCTTGCGAATAAGATTTGCTCGAATGAATGGCAACCAGATTTTTGCTATACCGTAGATATTGCCATACATTATGACTTACCATATTTATTAGAGATCAATGGTTTCAGTTGCGCTGGTTTTTATAAGTGCAATATAAGAGATATCGTGAAGAATTCTAGTAATGTTGCATTGATGGAATGGGAATCATATCAATAACAAACAAAGATAGGAGGTATACATTTTCTTGTGTGGTGACTGTTGTGTTTATCGTGTACTTAATTCGGAGGATAAATAAATGGAAAAAGTTTTTTTTGTATTTATGTTATTGGTTTCAATATTTGTTGTGAATGAATGTTACGCTGTTGATACTGATTGTAAAGCTAAGATATATAACAACTACGACTATATGTCTTCTTGTCAAATTGGAGATGACACCAATGGTGATGAAAGATTCGTCTATACTTATCTAGATGATTCAGACGACACTTATTATGCAAGGGTCGCTACGGTTGTTTCTGGGGCTGTAGTTTTAGGTTCCGCTACTTCCTGGGGGTCGTTTGGATGTTTTGTTACAGACATGGGTTCAACTAGTCACGAATCAGATACACATGCAATAGCTCATCTTGACACCAATACGTTTATGCTAGTGTACAGGGAGGGTAAAACTACTGCTACCAAGACGTACATGGTTGGTGTTGTTGGGACTGTTTCAAACACAGGTGCTTCTGCATCAATTTCTTTTGATACAACAAATCAGTGTACATATAGTGATTTGGGAGATTATTTCAGTAAATATAACATAGACATTGATGCTTTAAGTTCCACAAAGGTTATTGTTTTTGGTAGAGAAAGAATTTATACTGAATCTGGTGCTGCTATGTCTTTTATTCTTAACGTGGCTAGTGGGTCAACCGTTACTGTTGGTGGTAGTTGGCAGCAATGTATCCCTGATGATACTTCGTATGATCCAGCATTTTTGAACAGAAGTTCTGTTCAACATGTTGTTAAGAAGCTTACAAGTAGTAGTGCAATAATGTCTTATTCTCGCGGAGAGACTGGTTCTACATGCAGGTTTATTGTGGGCAATGTTGGGGACACTGCGCCAAATGTTGATAGTATGTCCTGGGGCGACCAAGCGTATCTAGAAGACGATGATGATCATAAAATAAGAGACGTACAGGGTATGGATATTTTGGTTTTGGAGTCAGATAGGTTTGCTGTTGTTTATCGTGGAGACAGTACGTGTACCAATGATACTGATCCAGATGAAACACATGCCATTAGGGTTGTTGTCGGAGAGATTGATGGTAATGACAATATTACTTTCGGGGATATAGTGGATGTTAACGATGAAGTTGATTGTTTGTGGTTCGCTTCCGACGAAGATCCAGAAGAGGACACACCTACAGCTTGCTATGAGTGTGGTTTTAGGTTGCCAAAGATTACTCTACTAGAAGCAGACAATGGAACTCATGATGGTAAGTTTATGGTTTCTTTTGCCAACGAAACTCATTGTGGTGTTTATGGTGCATTTTACACATGTACCGTAACTAATGGGACAGATACGACTGTTACGTGTGAAAGTACTCCAGAAACTATGTTCGATAATACGGATGACGATATTGCTTTTGATGATATTTATTTGTTAGACAGTGATGATATTTTGGCTGTTTATCGACAGTGTGATGTCGACAACACCCCAGACTGTGCTGTTGCTGTTGATATTTTGGATGATTCTACACTAGAGGAGTGTGCGTGGGCTATAGAGCCAGATTCCCCGCATGATGCAAAGAAGAATAGGTATGTATCGTTTAGTGTAGACAACCCATTAAACCAGTCTGTAGCATTCAAGATTAGCATGGATGATTCTGAAATTTTTCCAGATGATGAGGGTGATCTAGGTTATGTTGGTGAACCAAATGATGATGGTTTATCTAGAGTGGTTAGTACTCCGCATTACAGCAATGATTGGCCAGAGGTTATTCACGTAGGTGATTGTTGTATTGTTCCACGTTCAGAATATAAAATATCTGGTACGCTAGACAATTCTTCTTTTGGAACAGGATTTGTTGTAGAAACAGCAGAAAAACCCGGAGATAAAATGTGGGGCGATATTGTTGGCGCGTTTGTTACTGGAGTTGGATGGGCTCCACCGGAAGGGAATATGTCCATGAACGACATAACTGCTCTTCTTCAGGCTTACAGTGCTGCTTCAACAGCACCTCACTGGACATGGTCTGATATCAATCCAGAAATTCCAGATGGGATTAATAATACAACAGACACACAAGTTGGTGTAAGTGCTTTTGGTGGAAATGATTATCCATTTACTTTTTGTGAAGATTAATCTGTTTTAGTGTCGGTAAATATAACCGCACAGTTTCAACATTGTTGTTGCTGTGCGGTTTTTGGGGGGAATAATATGAAGTATTTGATGGGATTATTTCGTAGATTTTGGTTGTTCTTTAATTATGAGAAAAATGATTTTTATCTTGGTGGTCCTATGAGGAACTATCCTGATTTGAATGCTCCTTTATTTTCCTCTGTTTCTCACATGTTAAGAACTAAGGGGTTCAAAGTGTGGAATCCATCTGAACATGGTAGTTATCTAGACACATCTTTTGCAAAATGTATGACCGATGATCTAATGGCAATTATAAGTGATTGTAGGAAGATTGCTTTACTTCCAGGATGGCAAAAATCTTTAGGCGCTAACATGGAAGCTTTTGTAGCTTTTGCTTGTGGAAAAGAGGCTGTCGAGGTGGTTATGAGTGAAAATGGTGCGTCGTTTGAACTAGTTCCATTTGATTTGAGTAAATATTTATTGCCATATGATGGAACTAATACCAGTAAGTTTAATCCACACGATGAATAATTTATTCTTCTGATGTTGTGTCGTCTTGTGAGGATAGTTTGTTTTGTGCTTCTACCAATTCTCTTCTGGTTGATTCAAGATCAAGTAGTATGTATTGTATGTAGATTTTTAAATCATTGAATGCTTGCCTAGCACCAATATGTTTTCGTATGCCTGCATTTGTTATGTCGCTGATGAGTTCTTGTAGTTTTATGCTAAATTCGTTTTTGTCCATATTTATTTCATAGTCCTTGTGTGTTTCTTGAATCCCAGACGATATCAAAAGCTTGTGTTTCTACTATATCATCAGCCACTATAGTGTATCTTCTAAAACGTTTTTTTTTCTCAATAGTTCCTGGATAACAATAGTCTACTAGCTCCGTACAACTAAATCTCACAGTTTCACAAAAATCAAATGAGAAATCATATTGATTACCAACCACATTTTTTGCTCTATGTATTGCCTCCAGTATTGTTTCATTGTTTTTTGGTCTTAGAACAATCATATGGTCAGTTCTCATAAAATCAATCAAATCTTCTATTATAACCCCGTCACTTATTGCATGTATGATTTTATGCGGTTGGCCGTCTATCGTTCCAACATATATTCCGGCATGATTCCACCATCCAGGAATAAGCCATTTGTCCACGTATCCTTCGAACCTTCGTATGATAATATCTCCGTGGCGGATAATATTTTCTAAGGATCTGTAGTGTTTTCCTTTTAATTTAAAAGTTGGAGCGTTTATTGTGAACCACATAGGTCTTAGTATCCCAGACCATTTAATGTCTCCAATAAATGTGAATAGTATTCTTTTTATGTTGTACCATATAGAGTCTTGCATATAATCACCCATAGATGTTATACACACTCAGAATAATCTGTAGCTAAATTTTCACACTTGTCTAATGATGCATCTGCCTGAGCATGGCACAATTTGCATAAAAACAGCAATAGGAATGGACGATTGTGGTCTGGATGATGTGCTTCTAAATTTCCTTCTGCTCCGCACAATTCACATTCTTCAATTGGTATTATTTTACCAGATTTGATCGCTTGACGCACAAGGGATCTTGCTAAGTTTTTCTCTGGGAATTTTTCTTTATCTCTTCGAGTATTTGCTGCATTTTCTGTTGTCGGTTCGCATTTTCTTGGTTCATTAGCTAATTTTGATGAACATGCGCGTGAACACGTATGCTGTTGGCCAAGTTTTTCACTTTCATTGATTCTTTTGGTGGCTTTTTTGAATTGTTTTTTGCACCATGCACATGTTACTGTTTTTGATTTTGACATTATTGTATCATTTCTTGTTTTATTCTGTCCATAATGAATCTGGCAGACTCCTCTATGTTCCTAATTTGCTTTATTTC
>Ga0164310_10000458_pt1 | contig 21704 bp, 24 predicted proteins | sample GuaBasSedimGuay1_FD_121795 | JGI IMG/M metagenome (GOLD analysis project Ga0164310, IMG submission 121795) | Subseafloor sediment microbial communities from Guaymas Basin, Gulf of California, Mexico - Guay1, Core 4569-9, 0-3 cm | ecosystem: Environmental > Aquatic > Marine > Hydrothermal vents... | reverse complement strand
CTACTCGCTTGAGTGAGATTAACCATTAGTCTTGCAAACCGTGGCTCGAGTGTCCCTGGTTTAAAGAATGGTCGCAAATCCGGACGCCGAGCAGCAAAGACACCTTTTACTTGTGCGAATTCTTCAACACCAAATAAATAGCGCTCCTTTGTAAAAAGTAAGACAAAAGTCACTGCAGGTTCTTTCACATCCACATGTATTTTTCCTTTCAGCGCTGTAAAAATGCTTTTTCCAATTGCTGCTTCGAGAGGAGGTGAGAGCAAATGCTTTGAAGCATTCACAATTCGATACACACGTACAAGGAATGATGGTTGCTTATGCACAACCCGAAGGAAATCTATTGAGCTTGTGAGTTCCTTCACAATGGCATCATAGCTCTTATCCTTAGCTGTTCCCCTAAATAGTAATCGCATAACGCGTCGACAATAGGCTGCACGTTCTGCCACTCTTTTCGCGACAGCTGGTGTACACTTGACAATTATGCAGCTTGGTAACTCCTCTTCAATGTGGAATGGTTCTTGCTCACTTTTCAAAATTGATTTGATCTCTATAGCCGGAAGGGTTGGATGATTTGCTGCCAAATGGAAAAAATGGTAGAAAAGCTCCTTAGTTTTTTTGCTTTCTTTTTCTTCTGCTTCTGGGGTAATATGTTCTGCAACGCCCATTCGTATGTGCAACCTTGTCGCTAGTCGTCTTTCTTAAGGTGTTCGTAAATTATTGGCGCAAGTGGAATGATAGAATAAGCTGAAGGGAGGGAATCGGTTCCTACTAAGGCTTCTGCCCCTGCAGCCAGGATGCGTTTATCCGCTTCACCCACGAGCATCATGTGGGTGCTTGCAACAAATACCCGCCCTACCTCTTGTTCCTGCAATAAAGCAACTGCTTTTGCAATTGTTCCTCCCGTTCGGATCACTTCATCTGCAATAATCACATCTCGACCTTTAACAGCAATTTCATGTGAGTAAAGAGTTGTTTCACCTGTTTTGGGGTCGCGCTTTTTTTCAAAATAGTCCGTTTCAGTTTGTAATATTTCGCCAATTATTGCGGCACGTTTTTTCGCTCCAAAATCAGGCGCTAAAACAAGGGGATTATTAAGGGGTAATTTTTTGAAATACTCACCAAAAGCACGCATTGCTGTGATATTCTGATAAAAGGTTTCTCGTCCCTTTAGTACTTCTGGATTGTGTATATCAACCACCATTAGTCGTTTTGCAGGTGTCGCCTCGATCATCTTGAAAACATTGAAAATACTGACAACCTCACCTGGAAGGATCCGCCGGTCCTTTGCAGAATAAGCCAGATAGGGTGTCACTAGAGTTATGTCTCGCGCACCAAATTCGAAGGCAGTATATGTAATTTGCAACAGACTGATAAGGTTTGAATCTTGTGGTCGCGCGAGAGACTGAACGATAATAGTTTCTTCCTCACAATGCTCTTTTGAAAAAATCAAGTCTCTTTCGCCATCAGGGAAAAATTTAGCAGTAACCGCAATATGTTCAGCTTTCAATAAATTTGCTAATTGTTCACCTATAACCGGTTGCCCCGGACCAGAAATTACTGTTGTCATATCCATTTACCAGCAATCTTCAGTTATACTCACATTAACTAACATTATAATTGTTTTAAAAATCATCGCAAAAAGTTGATTCCTTCAAATGACCAATCGAAGGCGGCTTTTTCTTTTTTTTTCCTATTCTTGTTTTGCGGGACGATAAAGGATGATAGTCTTACCTCGTTTTTCGACTAATTGTGATTGCGTTTTTTTAGTGATGGTCTGAATATCCACTTGTAGGTTTTCGCTTTCGAAATTTTGGAGGAATTTCACTTTAATGAGTGTATGACTTGCCAGTTGGTGATCGATCGCCGTAAAAATTGCCTCTGTCAAGCCATGCTTCCCAACATTCACTTTTGCAGGCTGGTTCCAAATTGGTAGCAATTGTTCTTTAAGTGCTCGCTTCAAGTTCTTTGTCATCGCCTATTTCATCCTTTGTGCTCAATTATTTCAGGATGGTTTTTCTTGACTGTTGTAAATAAACTTGTTTCCAATTATGATATTACTCCTATAGAGAAGGGTGGTGCCCTAGAAGATGAAAAAAGCGGCCTTCACTTTTCCCATCTCTTTTTACGGGGACTTTGAGAGCACCACCCACTTAAGATGGCCTGTTGTTTTTTCTGTTTGGATCAAGGGTCTTTGACTGAGGAGTGGGTTCCAGCCGTTGTACGGCTTGGGCGGTATAGGCAGTAACTTTGATGTAAAAACCGATAAGCATCAATAATGGGCCGGTAACCCAAGTGACAATTGCTAAGGAAGGGAAGAGATAGGGTGAGAATGTGACAAAGGAGTCTATTAAAAACAATAATAATCCTAGAATAATCGTTGAAAAGCCGATTATGAAAAAGCCTATGCGTTTTTTTGCCTGGGGATTTTCTAATTTGAAGTAAGTTATGGTTAACAAGATCGCTCCGAAAATAACCAATGCAGCTGGAATTAACTGGACAAATGACTTTCCCAAAAGATTATCTGTGGTTTTATATCCTCCAACGCCATCCGGCACAACCCAGTCATTTAAAACGCCAAAAGAAATCATCACAATGGCTAATATTGTTGCACCAAGATAAAGCAACCAATGAATTGCTTCTGCACCAAAGTAAATACCAATGGATGCGATAAAGAGGAACAACGCACTTAAAATCCCGGCTGCAACACAAATGTTTCGGAGGATATTTGCTGCCGCAAGTGAACTATAGGCAATGGTAAAAGTAAGGCCGTTAAACAAAAGAGAAATCGACCAGCAAATAAAACCTGAAGCGAATAGTTGATTTAATCGTTTCCGGGGATTTTTTAGGAGAAACGACAAACTGAGAACTATTGATATTATTCCTGCACTAATCCATGCCACCGAGGTAAAGAAATTGAAGGTCGTCATCATTTTTACTGAATCCACTCGCATAAGATAATTCAGAGTGGAGTATTTAAAAGGCCCCGATCGAAATAATTGCAGAAAAAAAGACAAAAAAAGACCTTTTTTCTAAAAAACAGCTGTTTTGCCGTAAGCAATCAAACGTGACCTTTTGTGTGCGATTTTGTCTTATTTTCGGGGTTTAAAAAAAGAGACTAGAATAGTATTTCGGTGCCAACTTTGAGAAAAACACTCAAAGTTCCTTGTAAGATCGCCAGATAGAAGCGATTGGTGAGAAAAATATGTATAAAGAAACTATTCATTTACTCGACAAACAGTCCGATAAAAAGCAAATTGTAGATGAGCACAAGGATGATACGCCTTTGCAAAAGAAACAGTCCGGTTTGGTTTTCCTGGAAATTCTCTGCCCTCAGACGAAACAACGATTAAATTCACGCAATTGCCACAAATGCAAGCATAAAAAAATTCTCTATAGACAACACCCGCGAGGGCAAATTTTGGAAACGATTATCTGCAACTTTCATGATGAAACAGACTAAGTATTCATCAAGCCAGCACATTAACTGCTGTGTTTTTAAACGATAATTGAGACTATTTTCCAAATATCCTTTGAAGGGTCAGGGCAAACATGAAACTTAGAATAAGTGAGAGCAAATTACGAAAAGCGGTTATTGGAACGACTGTTTTTAATGGCCTCCTCTTAGTCACCTATATTTTTCACCTCATTACCCTTATGGTGAATGAGACCTATACTTTGTTTATTCTATCGTTACCCTCTTATCTTCTCAGCCGCAGCTGGCTTCTCTTGATTGGGTTATTTGGCCTAGAAAGTCTGTTGTTGGTCTATTATTGGTTCAAGAGCAAAAATGCCCCTTCCACCCGAGAAACTCAAGCCGAAGCAACCCTTCCTGAAACTTTTGACATAGACAAACTCTTAGAGGAAGACAACGAGCAATTGGATTTGGTTGAAAATGAAGCACTAACCTCGAGAGAAACCATAACTGATTCCAATAATCCTGAACCAGATTATAGACCAATCGAACAAGAGCCATTACAAGACGAACCCTCTCAGGAGCCTTTAGAAGTTTATCAAAGCGCTCTAGATGAGATGGATACAGATGATCCGACAATCGAACTTGAGTTTGACAAATTGTGGGAAGAAGCAATTAAACATGTTCGAAGTGCTGCGATTAAAAAAAAAGCTGGTCTGATGCAAACGTCTGAAAAACCAAAGCCTATTGAAGCAAAACCAGTACGACCTCTCGTTGCACGCTCTATGAAAGAATTTACCGGGAAAAAAACAATTGCTAAGGACTCCTCTCTTGAAAATCCCTTATCACGGGCACTTATTCGCAAGTCTAAATTGAAACCAAAACAATTAGTGTTCAATCCTTCTCTCATCCGGGATGAACATCGCGAATTTTATAATGAAATTGCTTTAAACAATTGGATTTATCGTGACAGCCACGACCGCAAGCGTGTTGGCATTTTTAAAACAGCTTTGGATGAGACACGTTTTCAAGAGGTTGATATTTCCTATCTCTTTGAAGCAGGCGTTCTTCATAAGCTCTTGATTCCCTTCCCTTCAGGCGCATTTATGGTCTATAGCATCAATGCTGATGAAGATAAGAAAATCGTTAGGAATATTTTAGCGAAGTTATGTAAACAGCACAATGTTATTTTGGGACGAAAAAACGTTGCTTTTGTTAACTACGCTGATTTAGGGGTTGAACGCAAGGATTGGCGATTTGATTTTACCATCGACCAGCGATTTTTAGGCATGATTTGGATTAGCAACTTTCTCGTTGAAGATGATTTTACCGCCACCTACTCTCTTTCTTTTCAACATAAGAAGGAATTAAAAGCTCTTTTCGCCGCCACACAAGTATTGGCTAACAGCCATCAGTTCCAACCAATGATCATCACCGATTATTCCTGTAATAAACAGATCATTCAAAACCACATAGAACAGCAAGGATTTGGCCAGGCAATTATTCTCCCCTTTGGTGAGAAGCCATTTCTGAAACAATTTTTGGGATTACTCAAAGGAAAAAGATCTGTTCTTTCCTCAGAAGGTTAGAAAGAGGGGGAAGAAAAGGAGTGAGGGAAGAAAAGAGAGGATGGTGAGATCACTCTGAATCTCGGATATTTTCTAAGATGGAAATTATTTTCCAAATTAATGTACGAGCATGAACAGGACAATTTGGGTCCAGGCTAGTTTCCTCTAAAATGCTTGTAGCAATATTTGCTCGGATTGCCGGCGACGGTTCTTGATCAACATTACTGAGTGTTGCCAGAGCATCACTTGCGCTTCGACGGATATTACGAGGAACACTAGTATCTTCACTAATATCTTTTAAAATTCTAAGAGCCATTTCTTCATCTTCAGACATATTTCCATCACCTTTAGTTCCATGAAAAACGAAATTTAAAACGTTCAATGAAAGGCAAACAATCAAGGTTATATGAATATTACTATAGCTAAAAAAAAGCCTCTGATAAGGGCAAAGAAGTTTTTTTACCATTTATTCTGCAAGCCATTTTTCCAGCCGGTAAAAAAGATAAGTGGTGCAACTAGAAGCCAGATAGGCTTTGTGCCCTAAACTCACTTTCCTTCCGCCCAAAGAAGTGATGATTGCTTCATATTCGATGGAAATATCTTGTCGTCCTCCTAAAACAAAGCAAAGCTTCGCTTCTTTCTGGAAAACAGACTTATAATGTGATAATGGTTGCCCATTTTCAGTCAGCTGAAACATTTGATAGCCTTGCGCTCGGATAGCCCTGAGATATCCACCCACATTGTCAACTGGTTGCCAATGAAAGCTTGCTCCTTCAGGGAGAGGTTCATTATTTAGAGCCTTTTTTATTAAGGCTGCAACTTCGAGCTCATCACAAGGGGTGCTTGGTTCTACAGGAAGTTTGTGTACTTCTAAGAGCCAGGGAGATTCTTTCGTGAAAAGCACTTGAAGTTGTGGTGCCATGGTTTCAACAAAAGACGGGAAAAGGGAAAGGATCAACCGGGCCACAACATCTACCTTGGACTCTCCCGGGAGGTTTTTAAGAGAGAAGTCCCTCGAAGGTGGTTTTTCCTCGAGTAACAAGAGTATTAGCACTTCTTTTTGAGACAGGTTGCTAATTATTCATACCCCTCTGTGCGACGTTGTATTTCTTATGGCAAAGGCCAAATTGAGTGTTCCAATTTTGCAAAAAAAGTCCACTTGGAAAAGAAAGGAAAGGGTAGGAAAAATTTTTTTCTCAACCACTAAATCAATATGACCGATTTTTTCGTTCATCTTTTGAACGAATCTTCACTCGTCCTCGATGAACGGCGCAGGAGACACAGTAGTATTTTGTCACCCGTTCTCGAGGGATGAAGGTGCCTTCCTTTCGCAATTCGCGAGCGAGGGTTGGATCAATTAAGGTAACATATTTTGTTTCTTTCTTTACTTTATCAGCTGGAACTAAACGACCACAGGAAGAGCATTGGACGAGTCCACCCTTTCCCTTACTGCCTTTTGATCTTCCGCCGGATTTTCGTTTCTTTGGCATTCTTTCACAACCATCTTCAGTTTGCATTCAAATATATTATGTGTTTTTCGACAGAACCACATTTTAAAGATTTGCTTTCCCTTGAAAAGAGCAACCCGTATACCAAAAAAGATTAACTACTCATTTGGTAACCAAAGGAAAAACTTTTTTCACTGGAAAAGAAATTTAAGGAGATAGAAATATGTTTACAGACTAGGAATGGATGTTAACCTCTATGACAACAAGCTACCTTGAACGAGAAGAACCAAAAGATGTTTCGAAAGCTTTTAAGCGACTGAAAAAACGGATTACAATCGATAATTTGTGGATGTACATTTTACGCCTTTTGCAAGAAAAAGAGATGTATGGGTACGAGATAAGAGAATCCATTAAAAAGCAATTTGGCTTCGAACCTGCCACTATCACTTCTTATACCATTCTACATCGTCTCCAGGAAGATAATCTGGTCATGTCATTTGTTAAGGACAACCCCGAGGGACGCCCAGACCGGAAATATTATACTATCACCGAAGATGGCGAACGAGCAATGCAAGATGCTAAAAGGTTTCTCAATGAGATCCTCACTCGAGTCTTTGATAAGACAAAAACAGAATAAAAGAAAGAGAGATTCCTTTCTTATTATTCTACCTCGAGGGGTTTCGATTTAGTATAAACCACTACTTTTCCATTTTTAATCATAACATCATTCTCGAGTCTTTGCCCTCCTGCTCCTTTTACATACACTCCAGGTTCAATGGTAAATACCATTCCTTCTTCTACTTTCAATTCCACAAAATCTTTGAGCTTTTCTTCAGAGGTGGGTTTTTGTCGCACGCCTGGTGCATCATGAACGGTTAATCCGAGTCCATGCCCTAAGCCATGCGGCATATGAAAACCCGCCTTTTCGATAACATCAACGGCGGCTTGGGAGATTTTCCAGAGAGGAACACCAATATCAATGGCATCTATTGCTGCTTCATAAGCTGCAAAACAAGTCTGTTTGATTTTTTCTTGTTCAGCTGTTAACTTTCCAAAGGAGATTGGTACTGTTATATCAGAGGCATACCCTTGATAGAGCGCCCCAAAATCTATAAGGGCAAGACCTGGCTTGGAGAATTGGTTATTTCCTGCAAAAGGATGGCAGTGGATGAGATGAGAACGTTCAACATTCGCAACAAGCGAGGGGAACGAATTATCTTCAGCGCCATACTCACGTATTTTTTTCATCACTAAGAAAGAGAGGTCATTTTCAGTCCCATTGGGCACCTCTTTTGCGAACTTCTCGATATCCTTGAGCACTTTATTACCAATCTTCCCTGCTTTTTCCAGGAAGGCAAGTTCTTTTGGTGTTTTTGTTGATCGTAGTTTACGAAAGAGCTCATTTACTTCTATGGGATTGTCATAAATTCGGAGCGCTGGCAAGGCTTTTTTTAGCGCTATAATCCAGCGGTAACTGATCATTGCATTAACGCCTATTACGGGTGAGTCACTTTTCAGTACCTCTTTGACATACTGTTCAAAATTTGTTCGTGAATCTGGATCTGTTATGATTGTATCAACAGTTGCATGTTCTTTAGCCAATTCAACATCCCACGGTATTAAGATTGTTTCACCGCCAGGGGTGAGCAAAAGAAAGCCATCCATAGGGTGCCCTGAAAGAAACCGGAGGTTAACATCACGAGAATTTTCCCAATCTGCGAGAAAGAGGAGGTCGATTTTTTTCTCTTCCATAAAAGCAGTTATTTCAGCCATTTTTTCTTCTGTTATTGGACGCATTTTTCTCATCAACTAATTGTTTGTTGTCTTTCTTAAACATTTAAGTGACCACAAGTACTATTCCAACTATAAAAAAGCTCTTTTGAGCTAGCTTTCAAATGAAAAGTATTTTAAAAAAGAAGGAAAACCATCTTTACACACCAATGATCAATCCCATAAAAACAACATGTGGTGCTTTGAAAAATGCCGGACCAGAAGCAAAGAAAAATCGATTGGCAGAAAGAAGCAGAGATTCGCCCTTCGACAGAAGTGGAAGCAAAGAAGCTCAAAGAACTAATTGTCACTGCTTACACTCCCATTAAAGCGATCCTTGGGAGAAAGCCACGTGGCATGCTGGAAACAGAAGAAGAAATCCTAGAACGCATAAGAAAGCGCTCCATCTTTTCGGTTTATTATAAAAATAGGCTTGTTGGGACATTTACCATCCAATTTAATGATGAATTTGACTTGATAGAAATTTCTAAAGTGGCCGTCATTGCTGAGCTTCAAAACAAAGGTTTGGGCACCTATCTTATGGATACTGCCGAACAAATGGTTAGAGAACGCGGGGAAAGAAAGGTGATGATCGAAACTTATGATGACCACAAAAGATTGGTAAATTTCTATAAACACATGGGGTATCAAACATTCCACAGCAAAGTCAATAAGGGCAATTTGGTTCTTATGATGGAAAAAGAATTATACTCAAGGTGAAAACTATGGATCTCCGAATTGTTCCTGGCGTTTCATGGAGTGCTAATTGTTATCTCCTCATAGACGAAGAGCAAAATAAATTGCTTATTATTGACTTAGGGCTGGATGGGCGGCTTACTGGCTATTCGCTCCGAAAATCCCTCGAAGAGTTATTGGGTGAAAATTCAGAGGATTTTGAAGTAGAAGTGTTTCTAACACATTCTCATATTGATCATATTGCCGGCGAAAACAATCTCCTTCCTTTCAAATCACTCGTCTTCAGCGCCAGTAAAATAGCTGCCGAGCACATTAATTCTCGGGATCATGTGACTTTGTTGCAGCAATTTGGGGGGAAAATTACTTTTTCTGTCGAAAAAACCTATGAAGATGGTGCAACCTTTTCTTTTGCGGGAAATGAGTTTCAAGTCCTTCATTGCCCGGGTCACACGGATGGTTCTGCCGTTTTATTTTCCCCAACTATGCAAGCCCTCTTTTCTGGCGATGTCGTTTTTAAAGGGTCAATAGGACGGATGGATCTTCCTACTGGCAATCCTGAGGAAATGCGACAGTCATTAAAGCGATTATTAGAATATGACATTCAACATCTTTATAGTGGTCATGGCGAGGCTCTCCATGGAAATGTTAAAAGGAACATTCAAAGAGCATTACAATTGTTTTAAAGATTTAAAAAGAGAGAAAAGAAGAGAGTAGCAAAGCAAGATGTTGCTACTACAAGTCAATTTATTCAAAATTATTATTTTTTAATGTCTGCTAACGAAGTAATAATAGACCATTGGTAATCGATGTATTTCTGGTAAGCTTCAACAAGCTCTTTGGAAATGCCTTTATAGCGCCCTTGATATTTCAGATACTCTTCAAGGGGCTTTCGTTTTGCAGGATCCCTGTATTTTTTACTAAGGGGTGAAAGTTCGATGTCTCCATCTACGGCTTCCCAGAGAATGTGTGCACCTGTTTCGACGGCTAATTTTCCAACTTCAATTGTTTTTTCAGCCGGAAAGCGCCAGCCCACGGCACAAGGAGCAAGCAAATATATAAATTTAAAGCCTTTCATTTGCTGAGCTTTTCTTAGCTTTCCAATAAAATCTCGAGGGTAGGATGTACACGCGGTGGCAACATACGGGAGATGGTGGGTCCACATGATGAGAGCAATGTTTTTTGGTGAACCAATACGACCGAACGGCGTTGTTGTTGTCCGTGCACCAGGAGGCGTTGCGCCTGACTTTTGAACTCCGGTATTGCTATAACTTTCATTAGAATAAGTAACATAAATCATGTTATCATTTCGTTCTGCCGCGCCAGAGATGGTTGCTAGTCCTATATCAACACTTCCGCCGTCACCAGCCCAAGCAAGAACAGTAGTGTCGGTTTTTCCTTTTGCTTCGAGTGCCGCAGACACCCCTGAAGCTGAGGAAGCTGCAGCGGCAAAGGCAATATTTAAGACAGGCACAGTGATGGCCGATTTCGGGTAGGGGCCTTGCCAGACGGAGGTACAGCAAGCAGGAATAGTCATAATAACATTTTCACCCAAAGCTTTGAGTGCATATCGCAAACCCAGGGATGAAGAGCATCCTGCACAAGCAGCATGACCTGGAAGGATGGGCTCTGGGGAACTAAGAATTTCTTTTGTGGTAACCATGGATTATTTCACCTCTTTAAGGATGCAAGATCCTTTTCAATTAAGTCAGCAACATATTCTGCTGTGACATCCATTCCACTCAACCCTTCAATATGGTGGAATGGTTTTGGATGATTGTCTCCTTCATAAAGGGCGGCCATAGTATCAATAGCGATGACGCCTTTATAGCCGTAAGATGGCGCCCGCTCAATGAAATGAATGGTTTCCGCCCCCTTACATGCTTCTCGTATCTCTTCATCGGGGAAGGGTCGAAGAACACGCAACCGGAGCAATCCAACATCATAGCCTTTCTCTTTGAGGATATCAACAGTGACTTCAATTTCTTCAGCAATGGACGAATGGGAAACAATGATGTGCTTTGTTTTCTTATCGATACCGTAAGTTTCTATCAGATCGCCATGGAACCTGCCAAAACGTTTCTTATAGTCGGCACAAACATCCTTAATAATTTGTTTCGCTCGATGAGTCGACTCCATAATGTTCTGTCGTTTTTCCCGGAAGTGGGAGGGGTAGGATAAATTGCTGTGGGTCACAGGATGCTTTGGGTCGAGGATGAAATGCTTGGGAGTATATGGTGGTAAGAAATCATCAACTTCTGCTTGGGAAGGCATATCAACGGGTGCACTGGTATGGGACAGAATGAAGGCATCCTGACACACCAGAGAGGGCATGTATACTTGCTCATTTTCACCCACTTTGTAGGCCATTAATACCGTGTCAAAGACTTCTTGGACATTTTTACAATAGTATTGAATACAGCCAGAATCTCGCAAGCCCATAGAATCTTGTGTTTGCGCCCAAATGCTCCAGGCGGGAGCAAGTTCTCTATTAACAATACTCATCACGGTAGGTAGACGTGCGAGGGCAGCCCACCAGACAAGCTCTGCCATATAGAGAAGCCCATGGGAAGAAGTTGATGAAAAAGTTCGAGCACCAGTTGCTGAAGCACCGATCAATGCACCGGCGGCACTATGCTCACTTTCAACTTTAATGTATTTTGCCCCCATTTTTCCGCTGTCCACAAACTCCGAAACTTTCTCAATACAACCGGTTGAAGGGGTAATGGGGTATGCTGCCACCACTTCAACGCGGGCCATTTTTGCAGCATATGCTGCGGCATGATTTCCGCTGATAATTAATGTCATTGGCTTTTCATGCCCTAATGATACAGGACGGTTGTTACTTACAGTCATTTTTACGTTTTCCTCCACTCACTCATCCTCTTTGACAAATTCTGTCTCTTTGACCATTGCAATACATTTCTGTGGGCACTCGTTTGCGCAAATGCCACAACCCTTGCAAAAGTCATAATCTATAATGATCTTCCCCTTCTTATGTGAGGGGTCTTCTGTGTCAATTGTGATACACGGTTCAGGGCAATAAAGAATGCAAATTTCGCATCGCGTGCACTTGTCATGGTTAATTACTGGGCGAAAAGTTCGCCATAAGCCGGTATTCCCAGCAGAACCTTTGGACGGTAAGGATATCCAAGTTTCAACGCGAAACTCATCTTCTTCTTTTGTCTTTGGCAATTTTTACTCACACTCCATTTTTATAGGGTATTGTTTCGATATATCCTCTTTTAGCGGCTTCGAGATTACTTTCCCAAAGACGTTCGTTTAGTTGACTCTTGATCGCTTCGAGCACCGAGTCTAACTTCACCAGACCGGTCGCTTTTGCTACGGCCCCAGTCATGATTGTATTTGTGATATAACTTTCAGCAATGCGTAATTTCAAATCGATGGCAATTTGTGTTGCATCGACCCAGAATTTCTTGCATTTGAGCTCTGAGGGGAAGGAGATTTCTTTATTAGAATTGACAACAAGAATTGTCTTTTCGGATATCCCTTTCATATAGAGAATCTTGGGGAGCACAGGGTCTAATACTGCAACAACAGTGGGATGGTAAATCGCAGAATGGCGTTTAATTGGCTTGTCGGAAATCCTCGTGTAAGTCTCCACTGGAGCGCCGCGTCTTTCAGCACCATAAAAGGCAAAGGCTTGAACGGATTTTCCTTCGCGATGAGCTGCTGCTGCTAGAATCTTTGCAGAGGTCACCGCCCCTTGTCCGCCTCTACCATGCCAACGGATCTCTTCAAACATTTTTGTTGGTCACCTTAATTTTTCAAGGATAGCTACTTACTATGATTTTTAATTCTTTGCTTGTAATCCAACTGCCTGTCGCTCGGAAAAAAAGCTGAGCGGAAAGCCTACGCATTTGGCACGAAGGTTGCAAGCATTGCAATCAAATCTAACGGATTATTAGCAATATTATTTAATGTTTTGCATACTCATCGCTTTTCAGTAGGTGTACAAGAAAAGAGAATGGTAGCCCGGAGCGGATTCGAACCGCTGTCCCCGGATTCAGAGTCCGAGATGATTGACCAATTTGCTTGCGCTACTGATTGTTGTTACTCAGCAAACGCAACCTACACCACCGGGCTGAAAATGCGCAGCTTCTTAGCAGTTTTATCGCACAGCGACTATTTATGCTTAACTGATGCCATTGCTTTTTACAGCACCGTTATTTACTTTATAATAATTACTATGAATAATTAAAAAAGAATGAATAAAGGCGAAAGGAGATATTATTAATCAAGGCTCTTTATTGCTCTGTAAGTCCTTCTCGAGCTTCTATTTCCTCAGGAGTAGACTGCAAGTCTTTTAGTAAGGTGTATAAATCAGGTTCTTTGATTCCTGCTTCCTGAAGATACTCGATGAACCATCGGGCAAGGCGACGCGTTTCTAACTCCATTCCTGTCCTTTCTTCATAGAAGGCGGTGATTTTCTGTGCCACTTCGGCAATGCTATTACATTTGAATTGCCCTTCACTATTTGAGCCGTCGAAAATCTCTATCTCAACTTTCATCTTTGGTGAGTAATTCTTCCGGTTAGGAGCAAAAGTTAATTTTGCCATATAACGGCTTGTTCCCAGAAAGCGTTTTATAATGGATTCTTTTGACATTGCTATCACAACGATTTTATTTCGTACTATTTTTAATTTAAACCTTATAATTCTTATTCTCTAGGAAAAAAAACTTTTTGCAATTTTGTTCCAGTACGGTTCTCTTTTTATTGGATTCTTGAAGAGACCAATGGCTCACCCTTGTTTCGCTTTGGCACTTCTTCAAGCTCTTCTTCTGAGGTTAGCGCTGCCTGTAAGGCACGGCTGGTTTTTCGCAATCTGATAAAGGGCATGATTAAACTCGCCAAACCAAGCAGGGCAAAAAAGCCAGAAGCAACATAGGGATAAGCATTCCCACTTTGAAAACCCATGTACAAAAATGGTCCGGCCATAAGGACCACAATAGCAGAGAGAAATAAATGCATAGTACCAGGTCGCCCTTTTATACTAATAATTGATGTTTTCTTTTCTTTTGTCCGGCGAGCGTCGATTTTCATCCAGAAAATCTCTCCGAGTAAAGCCCGCACACCGATTTCTAGGTGTTGTGGGTCCTTTCTTGAGAGCGGTTGCTCTTTGATTTGAGTGTTTTGTACTTTAGTTTCGAAATAGATTGTTGCTTTTTTAATTGCTTTGAATTGGGAAAGTGGCGATTCAAATTCCATTGCGGATCCAGTCCTAAAGGCAAATATGTTTCAAACAATTAATAAATACTATTCAAAGTTCTAATTAAGCAAAAAGCGGAAATACTGTTGAAGCATATAAAATTAAAGAAAATTTTATAACCCTTTTGAATCAAACAACCAATCAATTTTCATTGAGGATTTATTATGAAAACAATAGCAGTAATTGGCTTAGGGAAATGGGGTAAAAATCATGTTAGGAACATTCAACGTTTGTATGCTGAAGGGTTTTGTGACAGAGTGCTTATCTGTGATCAAGACAAGAATCAATTGAAAAAGATCGGTGACCTTAACAACATCCCGCTAGAACAAAGGTATGACAATCTTGATGAGATGCTGAAAAAAGAAGAAATTTCTGGAGCAATACTTGCAGTGCCAACAGCAATTCATAAGAAGCTTGCCTTGCAAGTATTAGAGCACTGCGACATTTTATGTGAGAAACCTTTAGCACCCACGGTAGAAGATTGCCAAGAAATTAGTGCAAAAGCCAGAGAATACAACCGCATCATCCAAGTGGGGCATCTCGAGAGATACAATCCTGTTGTGGTAACCTTAAAATCATTGCTGGAAAAGGAACAAACAGAAGATAAAATCATGCATTTAACTGCTCGTCGAGTGGGGCCCGGACCAAAGAAACTTGATAGCAAGGACCTGGACCCCAACTATTTTGGCTGTGGACATGATTTCATGGTGCACGATATCGACGTTGTTAATGGGCTATTAAATAAACTCCCCAAAAGAGTACGAGCTACTTCTGCCTATATTAAAAACTTCCCCTATGAAGTGGAACTTTTTGCCGTCTTTGAATATGAAGGGAAGAAAGAGCTAAATAGCGACCCGATCTTATTCGATGTTCGTGCCACTTGGCGCGCCTATCCAAACCTCAAACGCCGGAAACTTATCGTTCAAACAACAAAAGACGTTATTACTCTTGACTTTATCCTACAAGAAATTACCAGTGAAAAAGGTTTGGCAGAACATGCATTAAGTAATTCCTTCTCGGAATTTATTAGCACATATCGTGCTACAGAGATTACACACCATTATCTGGCTACGGGAAAGGATCAAGAACCCTTATACCTCGAGGATAAAGACTTTCTCAGTTGCATTGATAGCCGGAAAAAACCTCTCGTTTCTGACATAGAGGGAACCAATGCCGTGAAATGTGTCGTGGCTGCCATAGAATCTGCCAAAACAGGAAAAGTAGTGGAAATAAAATAAAGTGATTCCATCCACTTACTTTCATTTTTTGGTTTGCGCAAGAAGTAGTTCCTCAAAGGCTGCTATTGCTGCTGTAAGCTGTCCTTTCTTTTTCCCGCTTCCCCGGGCAAAGGTGGGTTTGCCGCCTCCGGAACCACCCATCACTTTTGCAACAGCTTTAATCAATGTTGCACTTGAAATTGTTTTTGCAGCAGTTTTTCCGGCACCAATAGCAATGAAAAGGCTCTCTTTTTCAATAAGTAAGATTACAAGGTCAGGGTGCTTTTCTGTCAGAGTGAAGATTAATTGGCTAAGGTAATCGGTATCTCCTTTGAGGGCTTTTGCGAGGATTTTATAGCGGCCGACCTTTTTAATTGACTTTTCTAATAACCGGCCTTCTAAAGCAGCTTTCTCCTTCTTTAATTCCAGAATCTCTTTTTTCTGGGCTTTCCATTCATTGAAGAACCGTTTTACAGTGTTAGGAAGAGCTGCAAGATCAATACCCCAAACATCAAGCGCTTCGTGGATAATTCGATTTCGTCGCTGGATCTCTTTAATGGCTGTTTCACCCGTAACAAACTCCAGACGAACAATACCATCCTGAATCCGTTCTGCACCGAGAATAAGAATTGGTCCTACATCACCTGTACGATTCGCGTGCGTTCCTCCACACGCTTCAATATCTATATCATCAATTGCTACGATGCGAAGATATTTTCCAGGAACAGCTCCACCTTGATAGATAGTAAAGCCGTATTTTTGCTCTGCAACGTCCCGTGAGAGGATCTCCTTTGAGACTGGGATGTTTTGATAAACAATTTCATTTGCTCTTTTCTCGATTTGGGCGATCTGTTCTCGTGTTAAGGAATCATAATGGGTAATATCGAGTCGAGCTTTTTCCATTGTTTTTTCTGCACCGGCTTGCCAAACGTGTGGTCCCAAGACTTCCCGCGCAGCAGCATTCACAATGTGCGTTCCCGTGTGATGGCTCATTAAAATCCTTCGTCGATGAGGATCAACTGTACAGACCACCTTTGTTCGTTTCGTGGGGAGAGGCTGCTCTAAAATGTGCACAACAACTGCACCGACCTTTCGAACCTCTTTAATTGCCACGCCATCAATAGTGCCAAGATCGTGGAGTTGGCCACCGGATGTGGGATAAAAGCCGGTTTTTTTCAACACAACTAAATTGTCTTTTTGCCAGAGCACTTCCCCGGTAAAGGTCATCATATCATAATCAACAATGGTGTCGGGCAAGTCATCAGGAATAGGAAGTTCTGCTTGGGTAGCTAATGGCTTTGCAACACTACTTTGTTCATGAATTTCATTTAGTTTACTGTAGAAATCTTCAGGAATGCGGATGATCTTTCCCATTTCTTTGGCCACTTCAACAACCATTTCAGGAACAATGCCGTTAGAATCATAAAGTTTCACCAATTCTTCTGTGGAGAGTCCACTTGCAGTTGTTAGTTTCTTCTGGAGGAGCTTCTTTCCTTTTTCTTTAGTCGTTTTGTATCGGCGATATTCAATATCAATGACTTTCTTGACAGTTTCACCGTGTTTTGTATATACCGGGAATAAATCTTTAAGATCCTCCATATGCCACGCCATAAGATCATGAATGTCCAAGTCCCAACCATTTTTTGCGAGAATGGACCAAACCCGCCGTAAGAGGAAGCGGAGGTTATAGCCCCCACCAACATTTGATGGTAAAGCTCCGTCTGAGATTGCCCATAAAAGGGAGCGCGTATGATCAATAATTGAATAGACTGCTTTCATTGGTTGAATTTCGTTTCTGAGCTCTCCAGGGTCCATACCAAGGGTTTTCGCCACTTCTATCCAGACTCGAGCAACATTGGTTTCAGTATAATTTAAGATACCACTGTATCGCCCATATTTTTTCCAGAATGCCTGATTAGGCTTCAAGCCAAGGGTCTTTAGCACTTTGGGAAGGACCGTATTAAAATTCACTTCATATTGTGTTGGTGTGCCATTGATAAGCCAGGTTGATCGCCCCAAGCCAGCACCCATATCAATCACTGTCGTTGCCAGCTTTTCATAGGAACCATTAGGGGTAATCTTATAGGTCATATAAACCTGATTTCCAATTTCCAATCCCCGGATGAAGAATTCAAGTGAACTTCCGAGGTTTCCTCCGCCGAGCCAAGCATCTTCATGATAAACGATCTCTTCTGCTTTAACCCCTAAGCCGTTTGTTAAGTAATCATGGATATATTTGATCCCCTCGTCCATGAAATAAATAAACTTCTTAGGTTTGTTAAAAACCAGTTCTCCCACCATCACAAAGGAGGTGAAATGCCTTCCAGAGAGCCCGACATTATCAATATCATTAAACCGTAAACAAGGCTGTGGAATAAGGACAGGGTTTGCAGGTGGGTCAACTTCTCCACTAACAACATGTGGTTGAAAACCATAGACAGAGGCTTGAACAAATTCCGTGTCAGCACGCCACCGGGCAACAATGGGATACCTAGGAATGACAGTATGGCCATGTTTTTCAAAGATGGGTACCCATGCTTTTGTCCACGTTTCGGTATAGTTAAATCGCTTCTTGGTGGGGGGGTTATCTATAAAGCCATAAGGTAAAAGGCCGCTTTTAAGGCGACAATCTGGTTCGTCACAATAATCGCGGTCATTTATCGACCAGAAGCTATTCCCACAATGTTTACAAACATGCCGCGAAAACCCCAATTCTTGTAAAGATTTTACAGGATAGAATTGTTCAGGTTTGCTCTTTGCTTTCTGGCGGATTTCATTTTTCAATTGCTTCTCGCTGACCAAGGGAATCACACACAATTAAATTCGTTTTCAAGCCATTTTTATGTTAATTTGCTTCTTTACAAGCTTTCTCTTAAAGTTTCTTATTGTTTGTTATTAACTATTTCAAACAGATTTAGCAAGTACAACTTAAAAGAAAAAGGGGAAAAAAAGCATCTCCGAAGGTAAAATAACTCGGAGACAGTCGACTGTACTATTAAACGGTTTTTGCCACGCCACCGGCTTTCTCGAGTTTGGCTTTTGCCGACTTTGAAAATTCTTCAGCAATAATAGCCATCTTCTTTGCTTTGCCTTTCCCGAGTACCTTAGTAATGCCGAGTTTTCTGGTATCTACGATAATCCTCCCGCCTTCTTTTGTAGCGATGCCTTGTTTTAAGAGGGAGGGGAGTTTCTCAGTAAGTTCGCCAATATTGATCGCTTTTGTTGGTTGAGAAGCTCTTGGGGGGCGGACAAAGCCTTTTTTGCCATACGTTCGACCAATCTTTATGGAGTGCATCCATTCATGACGGTCGCCACCGGCATTGCCAACACCGCCTCTACTGCCGGCTTTCTTATGTCCCTTCTGAATACCATAGCCGTGGTGCATACTGCCGCGCTGTTTGCGCACTTTTCGTTTAAATCTTTGAACCATTTTTTTCATCCCTCTTTTACATCATTCGCTCCAGGAGCTCATTAATTGCTGCTCCCCGGTAGCCCAAGTCACCATGTCTTTGGACAGGATTCTTTACACTTTTAAAACCTTTACGAGGGGGATGCAAACGGAAAAGAGGTTTAAGCCCTTCAATTCGCCGCATATCAGCTTTTCCTGCCAGAAGAGCAGTCACGAATGCACTTAAACTTTCAAATTTATGTTGTTTCAAGAAGGTTGTTGTTAGTTTTTTATTTCCACTGATTTTTCCTCGTTTCTTCAGTAATGCTGTGAGAGTCCGCTTGTCAATTTCGCCCCATGTGACTGCATCCTTTACTTTTTGAAGCATGCCACGATGAGTTGCATCATTAGGCACAACAACAGCATGATTAGGACGAGTTAAGTTCAGCAATTTAAGGGCATGTTTGACATCTTTTGGTTGGTCAACATTGCCTCTGATTCGAACGATTGCTAATAAACCAGCGGCATCCTTTTTTGTAGACATTTTTTTCACACTCTTTTCAATTATTACCTACCCCAGTCTCTCGGGGTCATAATTTTGTACGTTGCTTTCAACGCTTCAAAGGTCGCCTTCGCATAATTTGAAGTTGTTCGTGTCTCGCCAAAGGTCTTTGTCCAGACATCTGTAATGCCTGCTAACTCAAAGACGATTTTCGCGACATTTCCTGAAGCTAAACCCAAGCCTTTTGGCGCGGGTTTACATATGACCTCGACATTTCCGGTTTTCCCTCTTACTTTGAAGGGAATGCTATGGGGATCATGGCAGGAACACTCCCAAGAACCACACCCACGTCGTACGGGTGCGAGATTCAGTTTGGCAGCAGTAATCGCCTTTCGAATGGCAGGACCGATCTCTCGTGTTTTCGCTTCGCCTATACCGATATAGCCATTGCGATTGCCAACTGCAACGCAAGCTTTAAACCGTGACTTTTCACCTGCATCGGTTTGTCTTTGTACGAGGTTAATATTTATTACTTCATCTTCAAGATTCGGAACGAGGGCATCGATAATTTCTTCCTCACTTATTTTCTTCGATTGTTGGAAGATTTCATCGATAGATGTTATTTCACCTTTTTTTACCATTCGACCGAGTTTTGTTTTTGGTTTCCATTCACTTAATTCTGCCATTTTTCATCACTTTTTAGATTTTGTTCCTGAAGAGCTCTTTTTTGTCGAAGTGGTAGGCTTCTTACCTTTTGTACTGGTGGTTGTTTTACTTACAGTTGATTTCTTAGCGCCAGTTGATGTAGTACTCTTCTTTTTAGTGGTCGAAGTAGCAGCTTTTTTAGTTGTCGTCGTTGGCTTCTTTTTTGGAGGTGTGGTTTTTGTTGCAGCGGTGGTCTTTGGCTTTGGCGTGGGTTTCTTTGTTGGAGTTGCTTTCTTCTTTGGTGCAGCTTTCTTTGCTTTGTTTTTCTTATTACGATTTGTAAGATAACTCTTCATGGTCTTTGAGATGAAAGCTTCATCAATGGCTTTCTTAGTTGCCTTGAAGTATGTTGGAAGGCTCTCAGGCTTTGCGCCTGTTTTCTTGTAGCCGGAAAATTGTTGTTGATATTTTTCAGGCTGTTCTTTCTTTAACTTGGCAGCAAAGTCAGCGATAATTTGACCGCTAATTCGCTCTTCGGATGGAAAGATCTCAGGATCATGAGGGATATTTAAGCCGGCCTGGACTGCGCCACAAAGCATTGCTGCAATTCGGGTATCTTTTCTACAGGAATTAATACCAATATCAAGAATGGCATTCTTTATACCAAGAGACAGAGCATATTTTCCTGCGAGATAGCCCGTTAAATAGGCAGCTGGAACGTTGCTGGTCGCACCTTTCCAACCATACTGTTTAAGATGTTGGGAGGAGGCGGCTGTCAGGATCTTGTCGCCGATAACTTCTGCTTGAACGACACTCACTAAGTGATGCTTGTTAGAGCGTCGTACAACCAACCGGGGTAAACCTGATCGTAATAATCGCGCCCTTCTATGGAAGTTCGTTTTCCCACTCCGTCTTCTGCGGAAGGGGACATGATAATGTGCGGATTTTGCCATTGTTCTCACGAACTCCTCTTAACCTTTTTTGACTTTGCAACACGAAGCTCGCGCATCACGGCTTCGACTTCAGGTAAGCGACGTTTGGACATTCTGTGATCTTGAATGTACATTCGCAAATAATTTGCAGAGCGAAACATTCCACCTTTTGCTCGGAGATAGAGCAAACGATAAGTTGCTTTATCGATAAAGTTTTTGTCACGAAGCACTTTTAGATAAGCACGTTGTTTCCGGATGCGATTGATCCAATCGCGTCGGAGGTCTGTTCGTGCAGACTTTCGACCTTTTCGACTGCCATGTCCTCTTCGCTGACCTTTAATACGTTTCACATGAAGCTCTCGGGCTCGACTGCGACTGACTCCTTTTATCTTTCTGACTCGAATAGCACCACTATGAATTAATGCTCGAATATCTCTTCTAGTAAGTGCCATTTGAACATCATCTGCAGCATCAGGGTCAATGTAGACTCTATTAACGCCTACCCCGAGAATATCAGCTGCAATATTTCTTTGCGTTTTTAAATCAGTCATTCTTCTTCATTCCTCTTTGTTATTTTTTCTTCTTTGTAGTGGTAGCTTTTTTGGTTGTAGTACCTGTTGTTGACTTCTTACTAGAAGTGGTCTTTTTTGCGCCGGAGGAAGAACTTTTCTTTGCCGAAGCGCTTTTTGAAGCTGATTTCTTGGCTGTGCTTGTACTCGTAGCCTTTTTAGTGGTAGATTTTGTTGAGGTGCTTTTCTTTGTGATCGTGCTAGAAGGCTTCTTTGTAGTGGTAGACTTCTTTGTAGTGGTAGACTTCTTTGTAGTGGTAGACTTCTTTGTGGTTGTTGAACTTTTGGTAGTTGTTGGCTTCTTGGTTGTGGTCTTCTTTGCAGCAGGT
>Ga0164310_10000455_pt1 | contig 21761 bp, 17 predicted proteins | sample GuaBasSedimGuay1_FD_121795 | JGI IMG/M metagenome (GOLD analysis project Ga0164310, IMG submission 121795) | Subseafloor sediment microbial communities from Guaymas Basin, Gulf of California, Mexico - Guay1, Core 4569-9, 0-3 cm | ecosystem: Environmental > Aquatic > Marine > Hydrothermal vents... | reverse complement strand
TTTCTGGCTTTCGCCTACGTTTTTTATGGTATTGCAATTGCATCTCTGTTGCTGGTTTTAGTGATAGGACAAAAAGGAAGTGGGGCGCAACGCTGGCTTGAATTAGGCTTTTTACATTTTCAACCTTCAGAATGGGCAAAATTGGCCACTATATTTGTCATCGCTCGTCTTTTTACCGATTGTCGGGATTGGCTTCGGCAAAAGTATATAATTGCTTTAGTTTTTGCTGTAGTACTTTTGCCCATGTTGTTAATTTTTAAACAACCGGACCTAGGTACTGCCTTGGTGTTTGCTCCATTTATCCCCTCATTGCTATTTTGGGGAGGAGTATCACCTATGGTATTGTTCTCAATCTTTGTTCCCTTTCTGACCATGATAGCGTCTTTCAATTTTTACACTTTTTTTGCTCTAATGATTATAATTGTGATGATATTGATTCTATCCAAACGGGAGTTGTGGTATTTATTAGTGAACATTTTGCTTAATATAGTGGTGGGCATCGTAACCCCCTTTCTGTGGCATTCCCTGCATGAGTATCAGCAGAAAAGAGTGTTGACTTTTTTGGGTTTGGTAACAGATCCAAAAGGTGCAAGTTATCAGCTGATTCAATCCAAAGTGGCGATTGGCTCAGGAGGCCTTTGGGGAAAAGGATTCTTGCAAGGCACTCAAACTCAACTGCGCTTTTTGCCGGAACAGCATACTGATTTTATCTTTTCAGTTATTGCTGAAGAGGCAGGGTTCATTGGTGGGATGATTGTCATTGTGCTGTTCGCTATCATTATTTTGCGGGGGATAAAGATTGCAGCCAGTGCACGGAGTCAATTCTCCAGCTTGGTAGCTATCGGCATGGTCACACTACTGCTTTATCATGTTTTTGTTAATATTGGTATGGTCATGGGGATTATGCCTGTTACTGGTTTGCCATTGCCATTAGTTAGCTATGGGGGGTCTTCGATGCTTGTCAGTATGGCAGCTGTTGCTTTTCTAATAAACATCTCTAAAAGACGATACGAATATTGAAAGAAAGGTTCAAACATGCATCCTGTATTGTTTAAAATCGGTTGGTTTGAGGTTCATAGCTATGGTTTAATGTTAGCACTTTCATTTTTGCTTGGATTATTGTTAGTAGTTAGGCGTGCCAAGGCCCAGAAAATTCCGGTCAATGTGGTTTTAGACATAGCCACAATTAGCGTGATTTGTGGGGTGATAGGGTCGCGCTTTTTCTATGTGATCTTCCATCTGGATGAATTTCGTGGTAATTGGTTAGATACTATTAATCCTATCCAGAGCAGTGGTGAAATTGGTATTGCAGGACTTACTGTAATCGGTGGTTTTTTGTTAGCATTGGTCACAATAACTTTTTATCTTTGGCGTAAAAATCTCCCTATTTTGAAGATTACCGATATTTTTGCCCCCTCTGTAGCCCTTGGTATTTTCCTGACCCGCATCGGCTGTTTTCTAAATGGTTGCTGTTTTGGCAAACCAACAGACTCGCCGTTGGGTTTGGTTTTCCCCGAAAATTCTCCGGCAGGTTTTGTCTTCCCTAATATTCGAATTCATCCCACTCAGTTATACTCTTCTTTTTACGGGCTGGTGATATTTATAGTTCTTTTGATTAGCGAAAAGAAATTTAAAAAATTCGATGGGTTTACATTCTTTCTACTTTTCATACTCTATGGTATAGCCAGGTTTACTGTGGATTTTTTCCGTTATTATGAAAACAGCATGACCCTCCGGCTTGGCGGGATAGCTATTTCAGTAAATCAGGGAGTATGCATTTTGTTGATGGTTGGATTTGGGGCTTTGTTTATCTATTTTTGGCACAAAACACCCTCTAAACAGCTGGACAAGGGTAGTGATTCTTAAATTATTGCCTCATTAAATGCTTGCTTTTTAGAAAATATTTTTTATCTTATTAGGTGGATATTAAATGCAACTGAAATAATGATTAATTTATTAATTTCTTGTCTTAACCGGATGAGGGAGGTAGACATGAAGATTAAACAGTTATGGGAGATTTTGTTAGTTCCTGCTTTGGGTTTGTACCTGATGTCTTGTGCAGGTTCCAGGCCCAAACCTGCTGGAATTGAGGAAGCAGAGAAAAAACAAAAGGTGAACGAAATTTTGGATCTGCAAAAGACGGCAGAAACCGATACGCAACGAACTGAAGAAGATGAGGTATTAAAGCTTTTGGGAATAACACCCGAAGAAAAAACTGAGAAGGTTACTTCAGCTACTTCAAGCGACACAGCGTTGGAGCAAAAGGTAGCCGAATTGGAAGAAGCAGTGAATAAACGCGAGCAAGAGGTGGAACAGCTTAGAGCTGAACTTCGGGCTAAAGAAAATAAGATTGTGGAATTGGAATCGATTTTGAATGATTTGAAAACAGTTACTCCAGAACCTACTACTATTACCACCTCCACTGCTGTTAATAAGTCAGAATTTAAGTTACGGTACAACGATGCGTTGAATGAATACAGAAATCGCCATTATAAGAAAGCTATCAAACTGTTCGAAAGTCTGATTCAGCTTGATCCCAACACTTCATTGTCAGACAACTGCCAGTACTGGATTGGAGAGTGTTACTACGGTTTAGGAAAATATGAACAGGCCATTGTTGAATTTGAAAAGGTTTTTGCTTTTGTCAACTCCAACAAAGAAGATGCTGCCCAGTTGAAGATAGGACTTTGTTATTTGAGGTTAAACAACAAAAAACGGGCGAAAGAAGAACTCGAGCGGTTAGTAATGAAATATCCCCAAAGCGAATATCTCCCTAGAGCACGACGTCTCCTTAAGCAATTGTAAAATTTGCAAAATAGTTAGAAAGAAAAGGTAGAACCAGTTTATGCCAGAATTACGAAAGGATCCAATTACGGGAAGATGGGTTATTATTTCTACTGAACGTGGCAAAAGGCCATCCGATTTTTTGATTGAACCAGAGAAGAAAAAGGGGGGATTTTGTCCCTTCTGTGAGGGCAATGAGGACAAAACCCCGCCAGAAATTATGGCCTATCGCCGTGAGGGTACAGAGCGTGATAAACCAGGTTGGCGCATTCGGGTGGTGCCGAACAAATACCCCGCCTTGCAAATCGAGGGAGAGTTAAATCGTCGCGGTGAAGGGGTTTTTGATATGATGAACGGGATAGGCGCCCACGAGGTAATCATCGAAACTCCAGAGCATGATAAAAGCTTGGTGGATTTAGAGGTAAGTCATATTGAAGATGTGCTGTGGGTGTTTCGCGACCGCATGATTGATCTTAAAAATGATATCCGGTTTAGGTACATTCTTATTTTCAAAAACCACGGTTCAGCCGCAGGAGCTTCCTTAGAACATACCCATTCCCAACTTATTGCTACCCCCATTGTTCCCAAACGTGTTATGGAGGAGCTGGAAGGTTATCGGCGTTACTACGAATACAAAGAACGCTGTATCTATTGCGATATTGTGCGTCAGGAACTTGAAAACCCAAAACGAGTGGTTGCTACCAACGATAACTTTATTGCCTTAGAACCATTTGCTCCCCGTTTTCCTTTTGAAACATGGATTTTACCCCGAAATCATGTGATGCAGTATGAGGATTCAAAAAAGGAAGATTTCAATCAATTAGCCCGGATGCTAAAAGAAACTTTAAGTAGAATTAACCGGGCTCTTCGTAATCCACCATATAATTTCATTATTCACACTTCCCCGATTAGAGATGACGATGATATGGCTGGTTTTCACTGGCATATAGAAATAATGCCTAAATTAACCAAAGTAGCGGGTTTTGAATGGGGTTCGGGATTTTACATCAATCCGACTCCTCCCGAAGATGCTGCTAAGTTCTTGTGTGAAATCTCGCCGTGAATCATAACTCGCTTGTGGGTAGTAAAAATAGAAAAAAAGAGGAGTTTGCTAATGGTTACCCCTTGTAGTGTATTTTTCCTGTCTTCTGAAATCGCTCCCTTTGCTAAAACTGGTGGATTGGCAGATGTGGCTGGCTCACTGCCTAAAGCATTAAAAGAATTAGGTCATGAGATACGCTTATTCATGCCCAGATACCGATGTATTAATGAGCGTAAATTTATTCTGCGCGACGTTATTCGACTGAAAAATTTAGAAATCCCGCTAGGGAATAAAAAAGTTAAAGTAGATATTAAATCCTCATTTATTCCCAATACTAAAGTCCAGGTTTATTTTTTAGATTATAAGCCTTATTTTGATCGAAATGAACTTTATGTCGACCCAGTTACAAAAACTGATTACAAAGACAATGATGAACGATTTATTCTTTTCACCCGTACTGCCCTGGAGATGCTGAAGCTTCTTCATTGGCAACCAGACATAATTCATTGTAATGATTGGCAAACTGGATTAATTCCCCTATATTTGAAAACTATCTACAGCGAGGATGAATTTTTCCGAAATGTAAAGACATTATTTACTATTCACAATATTGGCTATCAGGGAAATTTTGATAAATCGGCGGTCTCTAAAGCTAACTTACCAGAATCGCTGTTTTACCCTCTGAGCCCCATTGAATTTTACGGTAAGTTTAGTTTTTTGAAAGCCGGTTTAGAATATGCGGACAAAATAAATACAGTAAGCCCAACTTATGCTCAGGAGATCCAACAGGGTCCTGAATACGGCCATGGGATGGAGGGTATCTTGCGCCGTCGACGGAAGGATTTACATGGAATTCTCAACGGGGTTGATTACTCCGAATGGAGTCCCGATGTGGATAAGTATATTCCATTCCAATACGATAGTAACCAGTTAGATAAAAAGTTAGAAAATAAAAAGGCACTACTGGAGGAATGCAAGCTTTCTTTTGATGAAGGTACCCCGCTTATTGGTTCGATTTCACGTCTGGCGGATCAAAAAGGTTTTGATCTCATTGCCGAGATTATCGATAAAGTGATGAAATTAGATTTGCATTATCTACTTTTAGGCACCGGCGATCAGAAATACCATCGTCTTTTTAACAAGATTGCTAAAAAGTACCCCCAGAAGATTAGTGTTCAACTTAAATTTGACAATCGTCTTGCTCATCTGATCGAAGCTGGCAGCGACATGTTTTTAATGCCTTCCAAATACGAACCATGTGGGTTGAATCAGCTTTACAGTTTACGGTACGGCACTATTCCAATTGTCAGAGCAACAGGTGGATTAGCGGACACAGTGGTCGATTTTAATCCAGAAACGAAAACCGGTACAGGATTTGTGTTTAAAAACTATGATTCTGCTGAATTATTGCAAGCGATTAAACGAGCTATTGATGTTTTTGCTGACAAGCCTACCTGGACCCAATTAGTACGTACAGCAATGGAACAAGATTTCTCCTGGAAAACCTCGGCCAAGGAATACACCAAGCTCTACGCACTTTTGCTTAACTCCCGGAAGACTTAAATTTAAGCTGTGTGCCTTATTGAAACATTGTTTCAGTCTCTGACATCAAAAACGTAAAGGGTGTTTTATTTTTGAACTAAAATAAAGATTTAGGAGGATTGAAAATTATTTAGCATTGGCATGCATTTTGCTTTTATTTAGATGGATGTTTAGGATGATCTCAAAGCCCTGAATTTTGTTATTCTCATTTACAAAATAGGATTCTAAAAAGGAAAATATTACCCGGAGGGTAGCTTATTTTCCTTTTTTATATCCGAACATTTGGATGCCCATGGAAGGAATCGAAATATTTGATTATCGAGTAGGATGCAACGAAGATATTGTTTATCTTAAGATTGTAGGGTACATTGACACTACCACTTCCGTTGCCTTAGTCTCGCAGTTGAGAAAACTGTTGCAGGAGAACTACTGTCAATTTGTTGTGGATTTGGGAGCCGTTCAGTATGTGAGTAGTGCGGGATGGGGGGTATTTGTAGGCGAGATTAAGAATGTTCGCGACAGGGGTGGGGACATAAAAATGGTGCACATGACTCCGGAGGTTTTAGATGTCTTTGAAATGCTCGAATTTAATCGCATTTTGCGTACTTACGATTCGGTAGAGGAGGCAATTAATGAATTCGATTTTATCCGTGGTTTTGACATTACCCAATCACCTATAAAAACGTTCCCCCAAACTCCCAAAAGTGAACAAGAATTACCTCAGATTACACCTACTCAGCCAGTAGTTGGTCTAAGCGAGTCCTCTTTATACAAAAAAAGTCGAGGTTCCTACTATCAATCAGACCCAAAATTATTACCCCTTTCCGAGAAGATAAAACACATTGTGATAGAAAATCCCTTATTGGGGGTATGGGGCATTTATAAGGAGGTAAGAAGTGAAAAATATGGGAAAACGAAGGTTGGTTTAATTAGATTTTATCGGATGTTGAAGGAGTTAAATCTGGAGAGCAAGGAGAAGCGCTATCGATTCTATCGTTCTCGATAGGATTGCAATTGAAAAATTCTTTTGTCATTCAGGAGAGTCAATTATGAGAAGATTGTCAATTTGGGTAATAGGGTTTATTTGGATAGGTACAGCAGGGTTTGCCGTTTCGGGGTTAGGGCAATATACTCAGGTCACAGAGAAGTTTTTGCCAGGGGATGCTGTCCGAATTCAAGTTTGGCAACTTTGGGAATCGAAACCTGATCGTAATCCAATGATCGATTTAAATGGTGATTATTCCATTAACAGCCGTGGTTACATTCGCTTGCCATTTGTTGGATTAGTAAGGGTTGTCGGGAAGACCCCGACCCAGGTTGCTGAGATTATTCGCACAAAATACAGTGCTTATCTTAAAGAACCCTTTATTGTGGTGCGGCCACTTATTAGGGTTTCTATGCGCGGTGCTTTTAATAAACCAGGTTCGTACCGCATCGATCCTGAAAGTTCCTTGTGGGAGTTAGTAGAAATGGCTGGTGGTGTAACCAATAACTGTAATATTAAGAAATTGGCTGTCTATCGGGAGGGTCGAAAGGTGATCGATAACCTTCTGGAAAGTTTTGAAAAGGGATATTCGCTGAAGGACATTAATATTCAATCTGGCGATCAGATTTTTGCACCGGTCCACCGCCCGTTTACCATTCGGACTGTACTTTCCTACGCCAATTTTGCAGCTACCCTTGCTCTTTTGTATTTACGTTTAGAGAATAGATGGTGATAAATTTTAGGAGTATAAAATATGGACGCTGAAAAATTTTTTCTTGAAGATATTCAACAAGAAGAGGAGGAAGGGCTTGATCTTCAGCGTTACTTACGAGGGCTGTATCGACGTAAATGGATGCTTCTTGCAATATTTTTAGTGATACTCATCCCTTGGTTGATCTATGTGAAAAAACAACCCCCTCAATATGAAGCGTCTGCGCTTATTCGATTTAAGACTTACGGGTCTGATAATGTGGGATTATTAAATGAGACACGAATCACCGAATTGACCAGTCGAACCTTCGCCGAAAAAGTAGTAGCTCAACTGGGTTTAACATTGGAAATGTTAGCGGAAACAAAGGAAAGGCCCTTAAGACGACAAAAGGTTTTTGAGCAATTCTCTACCACAACTGATCCAATAAGCGGAGAGTACCTATTGGAGTTTAAAGACGATGTTTTTTCCCTTTTCCAGCTTAATGAGCTGGACAAAGCACCTCGCCTCTTAGTCAGTGATTCACTTTCGAAAATTATTGATCAAACTTACGATGTAAATGGGTTTAGTTTTAGGATTAATCCAGATATTCTTAAGGAGCGCTCGAGAATTCATTTTCGAGTTAAGAATTTCCGGCGCACGGTTGATAACTTTCGCAAGCAGATTAAAGTTCGATTCAATCGTACCGGTACTTTGATGTGGGTAAGTTTAACTGATCGGGATCCTTCTTTAGTGGCTACTATGGTAAATCAACTGGCGCAAATGTACGTGGAAGAGAGCAAATTCTTCAGTTTGAAAAAGGTGAAGGATGTTAAGGAAGTAGTCGAAAATCAACTAAAAATAGCAAAAGAAAACCTTGATAAGGCCAATGAAGAATTGAAGCGTTTTAAGGAAAGTCATTTCATAAGCTTAGATACTGAAGTAAAACAAAATGTGAATGAGCTTTCAGATTTAGAAAATGAGATTAGAACCATTAAGGAGAATATTGAAAGTCTTTCTTTGTTATTAAGACGACTTGAGAAAAGTTTTGAAACCACCGAAGCTTCGGAAACGCGGTATATCTATCGACAAATAGCCAGACATCCTGCATTTCAGCAAGATCCTAATATGGGAATTCTGCAACAACAACTGGCAGACTTAGAATCTCAACGTGATCAGTTGCTTACTCGGGTCACTGAAAGTCATCAGGATGTAGTTGAAATCAACGCTCAGATTAAGTTCATCCAACTTCAAATTAAAGACTTAGCCAAGAAGCGTCTGGAGCAACTCTACGAAGAACTGGCTACGGCAGAGAGAACTGCAAGTAATCTGCGTTATAAATTAAAAATGTTACCCTCGGAACAGTTGAAGTTGGCAGAACTTACTCAAAAAGTGAAAGTGAATGAGGACATTTACTCCAGCCTATTAGCAAAATATCAAGAGGCCCAAATTTCAGAAGCGGTGAGAACGGAAGAGATTAGTATCCTTGATCCTGCTCTACCTCCAGAATACCCGGTAAATCGCGATAAAAAACAAAAAGCTGTAATCGGAGGATTTTTTAGTTTGTTCTTTTCGATATTCGTTGGAGTTTTTTTGGAATTCCTAGACAAGACGTTAAAAACACCAGATGATATTAAACGTTACCTCAAATTAAACGTGATCGGTTCTATTCCTAAGATTGAATTTGATCACGAGTACGAATTAAAGGATGCTGACAAGATTAAACAGATTGATGCTCAACTGGTAACTTATGACTATTCACCCACTCCAGTGAGCGAAGCCTACCGAGCATTGCGTACTAAAATCATGTTTTCCAAACAAACTGGCAATATTAGAACGTTGGTTATTACCAGCTTTGCTCCCTATGATGGTAAATCTTTTACTTGTTCCAACTTGGCTGTAACTTTGGCCCAACATAAAACTAATACTCTTTTAGTAGATGCTGATTTGCGACGGGGAGTACTCCACAATACTTTCTCGGTGCCTAAAGAACCTGGACTTAGCAATTTTCTGATGGGAATGGTTTCTTTTGAAGAATTACTCAACGAGACTCATGTGCCAAATCTTACAGTAGTAAGCTGTGGTTCGATGATGCCCAATCCTTCAGAGCTTTTAGGCTCATTGCGATTGCGAAAGTTTATTGATGAGGCCAAGCGTCGTTTCGACTTTGTTATTTTTGATACTCCCCCGCTGAACGCTGCCACCGATGCTGTGGTTTTGGGTACCCAGGTTGACGGCGTGACATTAATTGTTCGGGCAGGCAAAACCAATCGAAATATAGCCCGACAAAAATTAGACCTGTTTGATAACGTTCCGGCTACTATTATTGGTGTTATCATCAACGGTGCGGAAAAAGATTTAGCTCACGAAGGTTATAGTTATTATCACTACTAAAATTGCCAGTAAAATTTGACTGAGGGAAAAATGGCTTATCTTGTGACTGGTGGAGCGGGATTTATTGGGTCACATCTTTGTGAAAGATTGGTTAAAGAGGGGAGCGAGATTATCTGTGTTGATAATTTTAATGATTTCTACGATCCACTTATCAAACGTCGGAATGTTGAAGGCTTGCAAAAAAAGGCAAATTTCAAACTCTATGAGTTGGATATCCTTGATTTTCCAAAACTGCAAGCTGTTTTTGAACAAAATGATATTGATGTAATAATTCATTTAGCTGCTCGGGCAGGGGTTCGCCCTTCAATAAAAGAGCCATTATTGTATCAGGAGGTAAATGTACGAGGGACGTTAAATTTGTTGGAATTAGCCCGACGTTTTAATGTGCCTAAATTTGTCTTTGCTTCTTCTTCTTCAGTATATGGAAACAACAAGAAGGTTCCGTTTAGTGAACAGGATAATGTCGATAATCCTGTATCGCCATACGCTGCTACCAAGAAGGCCGGAGAATTACTGGCCTATACTTATCATCATCTTTACGACATTTCTATTTCCTGCATCAGATTTTTTACCGTTTATGGACCACGTCAACGTCCGGATATGGCCATCCATAAGTTTACTAAGTTGATTGATCAGGGTAAGAAGGTGCCTATTTTTGGCGACGGTAATTCGCAACGAGATTACACCTATATCTCAGACATCATCGATGGGTTGTGTAGCGCCATTGAATATTGTCAAGGGTATGAAATTTATAACTTAGGGGATTCCCGCACTGTAGAATTGAAAGAAGTGATCCAACATATTGAGAACTTATTGAACAAGAAAGCCCGTTTAGATTTTAAACCTTTTCAGGCCGGTGATGTTTGGATTACATATGCTGATATCTCCAAAGCTAAAGCACAATTGAAATATCAGCCAAAGATTATGTTCGAAAAAGGAATGCAAAATTTTATAGATTGGTACAAGTCAGAAGGGCGTAACCTATCTGCGTAACTTGATCGTAAAAACTTTTGGGTAATAGATACATCTATGGTTCGAGAAAAAGAAATTTTTTGGAAAAATATCCTCCAAGGCATAGATGGGTTAGTTATTGTAATTGCCTTTTTCACTTCGTTTTTCTTAATGGGATATATTCGTGAAGCATATCAATTGGGGGGAATGGCTTATGCTCCTTCCTTCGACGTGTCTGGTGCGTTGTTTTTTTTCAGAAACAACACACTGATTTTTTTTTCAGCTATTGTTCTCTGGTTAATATTTTTGAGTTTTTTTAAGGTTTATGAAGATTTTCGTACTCGGAGTTTCAAAGAAATAGCCAAAGGGGTAATCAAATCAGGGTTCTTTGTCACTCTTGCTCTCGGTAGCGTAATTTTTCTTAGCAAACTTGTCCTGACCAGCCGTCTTTACGTTGCCACATTTTCCTCAGTAGCTATGGTGTTTTTGATTATTGAAAAACGTATTATTATTTACATTTTTGAGTTATTGCACCAGCGGGGCCTGAATACTATGAATATTCTCATTGTGGGCAGTGGCAAGCGGGCTCAGAAGTTTATTCAGGCGGTAAAAAGACATTCAAAATGGGGCCTGAATGTAATAGGGCTGGTTGATGATGAAGCCAGTAAGGTTAATACCAACATAATGGATTACAAAGTATTAGGAACGCTTAACGACATTCCCAGTCTCCTTCATAAATTTGTGATTGATCGGGTAGTTTTTGTAGTGCCACGAAAGTGGTTGGGAAGAATCGAAGAGGCCATACTGGCTTGCGAAAGTGAAGGTGTAGGTGCTTATTTATCTCTTGATTTGTACAATACCAGAATATCACGGGTAAAACAGACCTGGTTTGCAGATGTACCACTATTGGAATTTAAGACATTTTCTGCAAAAGAATGGCAGCTATTTGTCAAGCGTATTTTGGACATTGTCATTGCCTCTGTGGGGTTGTTGATTTCAGCTCCATTGTTTCTATTGATAGCTATCGGGATCAAATTGTCGTCAAAGGGGCCGGTCTTGTTCAAGCAGAAAAGATGCGGCATCAATGGTCGGCAATTTACTTTGTACAAATTTCGTACTATGATTGTGGGCGCCGAGATACGTAAACGCGAATTAGAACGACAAAATGAAATGAAGGGACCGGTTTTTAAATTGAAACGGGATCCGCGAGTATTCCCTTTTGGACGCATATTACGTAAAACCAGCTTGGACGAATTGCCCCAATTAATTAACGTATTGAAAGGTGACATGAGCATCGTGGGACCAAGACCGCCGCTTCCGGTGGAAGTCGAAATGTACGAAATTTGGCAGCGCCGGCGCTTAAGTTTAAAACCAGGAATTACTTGCATCTGGCAAGTCAGCGGCCGCAACATGGTCGATTTTGATGAATGGATGGAAATGGATTTAAAATATATCGATAATTGGTCTCTTTGGTTAGATCTGAAGATTATTTTCAAAACATTCTTTGTAGTGCTTTTTGGGTATGGTGCTTATTAAATCTTGATAACATAGCATCATCAAAAGGAGGCTCGCAATGCATATTGCTATTGTAGGTACTGGGTATGTTGGCTTGGTCACAGGGACGTGCTTCGCTGAGTTCGGAAACGAAGTTATTTGTGTTGACAAGGTGAGCGATAAAATCGAGAAGTTAAAAAAAGGCCAGATACCAATATATGAACCAGGGTTAGATGTGTTGGTACAAAAAAATGTCAAAGAGAAACGGCTGTTTTTCACTACTGATATCAAAGAAGCGGTGGAAAAATCACTGGTGATCTTCATCGCGGTGGGAACTCCCCCTAAACCCGATGGCTCGGCCGATTTAAGTTATGTGGAAGCTGTAGCTAAGGATATTGCTAAGTACATGAATGGTTACAAAGTAGTTGTCAACAAAAGTACTGCGCCGGTAGGTACTGGCAAATGGATCAAGAAAGTAATTGAAAAGAGCCAAACCCAAAAAATTCCTTTTAGTGTCTGTTCTAATCCTGAATTTCTCCGTGAAGGTTCTGCTATTGATGACTTCATGCATCCTGATAGAGTGGTAATTGGGGCTGAGAATGACGAAGCTATTGCTATCATGAAGGATCTCTACAGTCCCCTCTACCTGATTGAAACCCCATTTGTTATTACTAATATTGAGACTGCTGAGTTGATTAAGTATGCTTCCAATGCTTTTTTGGCTACCAAAATATCCTTTATTAATGAAATGGCAAATCTTTGTGAGCTGCTTGGTGCAGATGTCCATGATGTAGCTAAAGGCATGGGTTTGGACAATCGCATCGGCAGAAAGTTTCTTCATGCTGGGCCTGGTTATGGAGGGTCTTGTTTTCCTAAAGACACTACCGCTATCTATCAATTGGCAAAAGCAAAGGGCTATGAACTAAAAATAATTGGTGCCAGCATTGAAGTAAATAGGCGGCAACGTCAGATTATGTTCGAAAAGATCAAAAATGCAATGAAGGATTTGAAAGGGAAAACGATTGCAATTTTAGGCTTGTCGTTTAAACCTAATACCGATGACATTCGCGATGCTCCCGCGATCGATATCATTCGACAGTTGTTACAGGCAGGGGCAACTGTTCGCGCTTTCGACCCTGTGGCTGTTCCTAATGCCAAGGCTATTTTACCAGAGGTTACCTACTGTAATGAAACCTACGAAACTTTGAACAATGCTGATGCCCTGGTGTTTATGACTGAATGGAACCAGTTTCGTAGTTTGGACCTTGACAAGATTATGCAACTACTACGTCAACCAATAATTTTTGATTTCCGTAATATTTACGAATCAGACAAGATGCGAGAAAAAGGATTTGACTATTATTGTGTCGGTCGAGTGGACACTGCTACTGGTGAAAAATAATCCACTGTTTCATTTTAGAACATTTTAAATTCAAAATTGTAATTTAAAGCCAAGCACATCTATCAGTTAACACTTTATTTTTCATAAGATAAAGTTAAAAATACCAAAGTTTAACTTTGGTATTTTTTTTGCTGATAAAAAATATGATATAGTAACTGATTTGAACTTGAACAGTAGAACGACGCTTAAAGATAAAAAATTACAAGAGCCTATGAAGATCCTAATGATAGCACCGCAACCATTTTTTCAGCCTCGTGGGACGCCTTTTTCCGTACTGGGGCGGTTGTATGCTCTTTCCGAACTTGGCCACCACGTTGATCTGGTGACATATCACCTGGGGCAAAACGTGTCAATTCGGAACGTGAATATCTATCGAGTACCTTTTGTACCTTTCATCAACAGTGTGAAAGTAGGACCGTCGCTGGCGAAAATTCCTTTGGATATTCTCCTTTTTGTTAAAGCAATTCAATTACTTAGCCGAAATAAATACCAGTTACTTCACACTCATGAAGAAGCCGGTTTTTTCGGTGTTTTCTTGAAATATATTTTTCGATTACCTCATGTATACGATATGCATTCTAGTCTGCCACAGCAACTACACAATTTCAAATTTTCAAATTCACAATTGTTGCATCGAATATTTTTAGCTCTAGAGAATTTAACCCTGAAAACTTCTGATGCTGTAATCACTATTTGTCCCGATCTTTATCGCTATGTGCAAAAACTGGGGATTGCACGTTCACTTATTTTAATCGAAAATGTAGTGGAGTATGCTCGATTGTTTGATGACCCCGATGGCTTGCTTTCAGATGTAATGGATGTTAACCGAGTAGCAAATCGAATCAAAGTTCTTTATTCAGGAACACTTGAGCCGTATCAAGGGCTCGATTTATTAATCGATAGTGCTGTCCAGGTAGTTCGTCAGGTCCCTACTGTGCTATTTTTGATTGTCGGAGGCAAGCCAGATCAGATAGCAGAATACCGGGAGAAGATTCACCAAAGGGGTTTGGAAGATTATTTTGTTCTTACCGGTTCAGTTTCGCCCACTTTGGCAGAACAATTTGTAGAATATACCGATATTTTGGTTTCGCCACGTATTTCCGGCAACAATACCCCTTTGAAGATTTACTCTTACTTGCGTTCAGGCAAGCCAATTGTGGCTACACGGTTGAGCACTCACACGCAGGTTTTGAATGATTCTGTGGCAGTGTTAACTGCTCCTACCCCAGTAGAGTTTGGTCGAGGCCTTTTAAAGGTTTTACAGGATCGACAATTTGGAGAACGTATTGGTCGAAACGCACAAAAATTGGCTTCGGAAAAATATAGCTATTCCTTGTACTTGCAACGCATGCAAAAAGTACTCAAGAGTATCCAATCGACAAAACTAAACTGAAGAGCGTTTGTAACCATGTGTGGAATTTGTGGAGTAATTTTTTTTGATTCGGAACGGCAACTACCTCGACATACGTTGAAGCAGATGTGTGACACCATCGTTCATCGCGGGCCAGATGATGAGGGGTATTACATCCAAGGAGCAGTAGGTTTAGGAATGCGTCGATTAAGTATCATCGACTTGGATACCGGCAGTCAGCCAATTCGCAATGAAGATGGTCAGATATGGATAGTTTTTAATGGGGAGATTTATAATTATCGCGAATTACGCCAGGATTTAGAAAAAAAAGGACATAGATTTTACACCCGAAGCGATACCGAATCCATTGTGCATGCTTATGAAGAATATGGTGATGCTTGCCCTGCTAAGCTTAATGGCATGTTTGGGTTCGCAATTTGGGATAATTATCATCAACGGCTATTTTTAGCCAGGGATAGATTGGGTATTAAACCTTTGTATTATTATCTTGATAATGAAAAATTTGCTTTCGGTTCGGAAATTAAGTCGATTTTACAATTGGAGAATTTACATAAGTCAATTGATTTTGATGCCCTGAATAACTATCTGACATTTGAATACATTCCTTCACCACGAACTATCTTTAATGAAATTAAAAAGCTACCCCCGGGGCACACTTTAATCTTACAGCAACAGCAGATTCGGATACAAAAATACTGGGATGTACAATTTGAGGTTCAGCCCGAACAGAAGGACCACCACGCTGCTACTCTGCGGGAACTATTGCAGGACTCTGTACGCCTGCGGTTAGTGAGTGATGTGCCTCTGGGTGCTTTCCTCAGCGGGGGAATAGATTCCAGCTCAATCGTAGGATTGATGGCTCAATTAATGGATCGCCCAGTAAAGACATTTTCTATTGGATTTGAGGACTCTTCCTATAACGAATTAGATTATGCTCGTATTGTAGCCAAGAAATTCAACACCGAACATACGGAGTTTATCATTAAACCGAATGCCGTAGAGTTGGTTGAAAAATTAATTACCCATCTGGATGAACCATTTGGTGATTTTTCTATTTTCCCAACGTATTTGGTGTCGAAGATGGCTCGCGAGCATGTGACAGTAGCTCTGTCGGGAGATGGGGGAGACGAACTTTTTGCCGGCTATGATACCTATCTTGCTAATCGCCTGGCGTCCTATTACCAAAAATTACCTCGTATTTTGCGGGCTAACTTTGTCGAGCCGATAGTTGATGCTATCCCACCTACCTCGAAGAAGAAAGGTTCTATCAATATGCTCAAGCGTTTCGTGGAAGGTGCTAAATATGATCCCAACCTTCATCACGTTCGTTGGATGATTTTTCTCTCAGAAGTAGATCGCCAAAATCTTCTGAATCCCCAAATTACTGCGGTACTTACCCCCGGCGAGACTTATCGCTTTATTGAACATTATTTTTCTCAAGCCGATATCCCCGATACACTTAATCGCCAGGAGTTTGTCGATGTCAAGACTTATTTAGTAGATGATATTTTGGTAAAAGTCGACCGCATGAGCATGGCCACTTCGCTGGAGACCAGGGTGCCGTTTCTTGATCATCGACTGGTGGAGTATTCTTTTGCTATCCCCAGTTGTTTGAAATTGCGACGGTTCCAGACTAAGTACATATTGAAAAAGGCTATGGGAGATTTGCTACCTCCACAGATTCTAAAACGAGGCAAGCAGGGCTTTAGTATTCCCATCAAGAATTGGATTCGTCAGGAATTGCGTCCTATGTTGTTGGATGTGCTTTCTTATGAAAAATTAAAGAGACAAGGCATTTTTAACGCTGATTACGTCCATAGATTAATAAATGAACATTTACAAGGTGTAGAAAATCACAGCCATCGGCTGTGGGCGTTAATGGTTTTTGAACTATGGGATGAACGATATGCGAATTGAACATCAAATGTTGATGGGGCAAAGGGCTTTCACAGCCACTGTACACAATTGGTATCCTGAACCTTCAGGGGACGTACTTTTGGAAAAAATTCGTTCCTACTGGAACAAACACATCCACGATTTGACAATTGCTACTTCCCCGGTTGGCACTCCAGGTTTTTTTAAGGAATTGGAAGAGTATCGTTTTGATAAGTTACGCTATCTTCCCAAGCTTGTAAATTTTGCTGGTTACAAGAATAAGCGAATTTTAGAAGTGGGCTGTGGAGTGGGTATTGATTTGGTGCGTTTTGCCCAAAACGGTGCCGTAGTTACTGGTGTTGATTTGGCGCCTCAGTCAATTGCTTTGGCTAAAAAGAATTTCGAACATCATGGTCTCTCTGCCGATCTACGCGTGATGAACGGCGAAGCCCTGGAGTTCGATGATGAACAGTTTGATATGGTCTATGCACATGGGGTGATTCAATACACTGCCAATGCCCAAAAAATGATAGATGAGTTGTACCGGGTGCTTAAACCAGGTGGGGAATTTATTGGCATGTTGTACAATCGTAAAGGCTGGCTTAATTACATGTCGAAGTTGTTTAAAGTCGGTTTAGAGCACGAGGACGCACCGGTGTTGAAAAAATACACAATCGCTGAATTTAGAGAAATGCTTAGGAAATTTTCTAAGGTTACCATTATTCCCGAGCGCTTTCCAGTGAAATCACGACTCCACAAGGGAGTGAAAGCCACGTTGTACAACACATTTTTTGTGGGTGCGTTTAATTTAATTCCCCGATTTATTGTGCGCCGCACGGGATGGCATTTAATGGCGTTTGCCTACAAGTGATTTAAAAAAATTTAAGCAAAAACTATGAAAAGAGATTTAACACAATTATCGAGTAAAACCTACGACGTGCTCATTGTTGGAGGCGGTATCTATGGGGCTACTGCGGCTTGGGACGCAACGTTGCGAGGATTGTCGGTAGCCCTGGTGGAAAAAGGCGATTTTGGATCTGCAACTTCGTCTAACAGCTTAAAAATCGTCCATGGGGGATTGCGCTATCTGCAAAATGCAGATTTTAAGCGCATGCGCGAATCAATCCGAGAAAGAAGAATTATGATGCAAATTGCTCCGCATCTTGTTCATCCGCTTCCTTGTGTGATGCCCACTTATGGCTATTCTATCAAGAGTAAAGAGACTATGTGGATAGCGATGCTCTTAAATGACCTTATTAGTTTCGACCGCAACCGCTTGTCTGATCCTCAAAAACATCTCCCCCGAGGGAAGATTATTTCCAAACAGGAATGCCAACAAATAATTCCTGGTGTAGAGGAGAAAAATCTCACTGGCGGCGCAATTTGGTATGACGCTCAGATGTACAACTCGGAACGTCTTACCCTTTCCTTTGTTTTATCGGCAGCAGAAGCAGGTGCTGATGTGGCCAACTATGTGAAGGTGACTGGCTTTCTTATGGATGACTACCGTGTGATGGGTGTAAAGGCCAAGGATGTACTTACAGGAGATGGGCTGGAGATTCGCGCTAAGATCGTATTGAATACCGGAGGCCCTTGGGCCGAACAAGTGTTGGAATCGCTGAATAGCCGCCGAAATCACAGAGTACTATGGTCATCAGCTATGAATTTAGTGACTCGTCAACTTATTCCGAAATATGCTCTCGGATTACCTGGTAAGCCCAGATTAAAAGCAGGAAAAGGAATCACCAAGAAAAGTTCGCAATTGTATTTCATAGCTCCCTGGCGCAACTACTCCCTGATTGGGACTGTTCATGCTCCCTATTATGGAAGTCCCGATGAATATGGTGTGACTGAAGAACAAATTCAGACCTTTATTGATGAAATCAATGCTGCTTATCCCGCTGCAAATCTGAAACGTGAGGATGTTTATTTCTTTTATGGTGGATTACTACCTATGGCTAAAGTTAACAAACACACTGGGGAAGTAAAGCTGCTCAAGCACTACCGGATTAACGACCACAAAAAACAGGATGGGATCGAGGGACTGGTTTCAGTTATTGGTGTGAAGTACACTACTGCAAGGGATGTATCAGAAAAGGCAATTAATCTTGTGTTTAAAAAACTGGGCAAGGAACCACCACAGTCCATGAGCGCAATGACCCCCGTGTACGGAGGAGATATTGAATACTTTGAGGAGTTTTTGACTCAAGAAATTCGGAGACGAGCAAACGAGTTCTCCCCAGAGATTGTACAGCATTTGGTGTATAATTACGGCTCAAAATATTCTGAGATTCTCAAATATCTGAAGAATGACCGGAAATGGGGAGATAGGGTATCCGATAGATATCCAGTGATAAAGGCTGAAATTCTTTATGGAATCAAAGAAGAGATGGCGCAAAAGTTGACTGATGTACTTCTACGTCGCACGGAACTGGGTTCTGCAGGTAATCCGGGGAATGAATGTCTTAAAGTTTGTGCCACTATTATGGCCAAAGAGTTGGGTTGGGATGCGATACGGATTCAAAGAGAATTAGAGGAAGCAAAAGCTGTTTATTTTCCAAAATCATAAGAAGGATTACAATGGCAGACATAGTCTTTGTAACAGGAGGTACTGGGTTCACTGGAGGGTATCTTTGTCGTCATTTGGTTAAGCGGGGATACAAAGTGCGGGCTCTGGCACGTGCCACCAGTAATACTACATTATTAGAATCCTTAGGAGCTGAGATTGTCTACGGTGATTTGAGTGACCCTGATTCGTATCGGCACAATCTGAAGGGAGTGAAGACTGTCTACCACATTGCTGCACTCTACCGCTCTGAAAGCGTTCCCAGAAAGCTATTCTGGGAAGTTAATTTAGAAGGTACTCGAAACCTGTTAGAAGCAGCGGTTGAGACAGGTGTGGGGCGGTTCGTTCATTGTAGTACTGTAGGCGTACAAGGTGAGATCAAAAATCCGCCAGCAACAGAGGATTACCCCTATAACCCCGGAGATGTCTATCAGGAATCCAAGATGGAAGGGGAAAAGTTGGCGTTACGATTTTTTCGTGAACAGGGTCTTGCTGGTGTAGTTGTACGACCAGTAGGAATTTATGGGCCAGGTGATAAGCGATTTCTCAAATTATTCCGATATATAAATAATGGCAAATTTCGAATGTTTGGTTCCGGACAGGTTCTCTATCATCTTACCTTTGTTGAGGATTTAGTTGAAGGAATTATCCTGGCTGGCGAGAAGGAACAAGCTGTGGGGCAAATTTACACCCTTGGGGGAGAAGAGTATGTGGCCTTGAATGAATTAGTGGAAATGATTGCCGAGGCCTTAGGAGTAGAGAAACCAAAGGGACGTTTCCCAGTGTGGCCACTATGGCTGGCTGGGCTTATGTGCGAAGTACTCTGTCGGCCGTTGCGCATCGAACCCCCGGTGTATCGGCGGCGAGTAGATTTTTTTATTAAGGATCGTGCCTTTGATATTTCAAAGGCTAAAAAAGAACTTGGTTATCAGCCCAAAGTCGATTTAAAAACCGGGCTGAAAATTACAGCTGACTGGTACCGGCAACAGGGCTGGTTGGATTAATTATGGATTTTTGTTTTAAGCAGTTGACTTCATAGGATTCTATGCATCGACGTACCACTCGTCCTAATTTTATTTTACTAATGGGACTGAGATGGCGGAGCTATGGATGGCGGAAGGAAATAAGGGATGAACACACAAGAGACGATTGAAATTCAGAAAGAGCTTTTTGACGGAAAGAAGTCCAAATTTGCCAAGTACCAAGAGTTAGTAGTTGGTGAATCAGGTGTTTTTAAGCTGTTGAAATATGAGTTAATTATGCTGCTTTGTAGTTGGATGCCGGGAGCGCTGGGTTTGTGGTTGCGGAGCAAATTATATCCAAAAGTGTTGGGCAAGGTGGGGCGCAATGTGACCTTCGGGGTTAACGTAGTGCTGCGGCATCCGCAAAAGATCTTTATAGACGACAACGTAGTTATCGATGACAACTGTGTGCTGGATGCTAAAGGTTCTACTAATAGGGGTATCATCATTGGTGATGGCGTATTTCTTGGTCGAAATACCATTCTAAATTGTAAAAATGGCGACATCGTTTTAGGTGAAAATGCCAACTTCGGTTTTAATTGTCATATCTTTTCTGCCAGTTTGGTAGAAATTGGTAAAAATGCCTTAATTGCAGCGTACACCTATTTTGTTGGTGGCGATCACACTTTTAGTCGGGTTGATATAGCGCCGTTGTTTCAACCCCGTACCTCTAAGGGGATCGTCGTGGGAGACAACGTCTGGCTTGGTGCTGGTGTAGTTGTTCAAGATGGGGTTACAATTGGCCGTGATGTAATCATTGGCTCCAATGCGGTAGTCAACCGGGATATTCCTGATTATGCCATTGCAGTAGGAGTGCCGGCCAAGGTCATCAAAAAAAGGAGATGAAAAAGATGAGAGTGTTGGTTACTGGAGGAGCAGGCTTCATCGGCTCCCATTTATGTGATGAATTGTTGCGAAGGGGAGCTTATGTGACCATCATTGATGGCCTCTCTACTGGAAGAATGGAGAATATCGAGCATATTAAAGCTTACCCCAACTTTAGATTTGCAATTGAGACCATAACCAACGAGACAGTAATGGATAGGCTGGTGTCCGAATGTGATATGATCTATCATTTAGCAGCGGCTGTCGGGGTAGAGCTAATTGTGAATAAACCTGTGGAGGTTATAGAGAGAAATATCTTATGTACAGAGATTGTTCTGAAAATCGCCAATAGATATAAAAAGAAAGTTTTTATCGCTTCCACCTCGGAGATTTATGGTAAAAGTGATAAGGTGCCTTTCAAAGCAGATGATGATCGGGTTTTAGGGCCCACTACTAAAAATCGTTGGAGTTACTCTTGCTCTAAAGCAATAGATGAGTTTTTTAGCTCTAGCATACTAGAAAGAAAAGAGACTGCCTGTGGTTATCGGTAGATTTTTTAACACTATAGGTCCGAGGCAGACGGGGCAATATGGTATGGTAGTACCAAGATTTGTAAAGCAGGCTTTGAAGGGTGAGCCTATTACTGTTTATGGAGACGGCAATCAATCCCGGTGTTTCACCTATGTTACAGATGTGGTTAAGGCCATGATAGCTTTAGTTGAACACCCTGATGCCGTTGGGGAGATCTTCAATATTGGTAATGATAAGGAAATAACTATAAATGAATTAGCAGAAAGGGTTATTGCTGTAACGAACAGC
>Ga0164310_10000454_pt1 | contig 21769 bp, 21 predicted proteins | sample GuaBasSedimGuay1_FD_121795 | JGI IMG/M metagenome (GOLD analysis project Ga0164310, IMG submission 121795) | Subseafloor sediment microbial communities from Guaymas Basin, Gulf of California, Mexico - Guay1, Core 4569-9, 0-3 cm | ecosystem: Environmental > Aquatic > Marine > Hydrothermal vents... | reverse complement strand
GGATTATCCTATTTTCTCTCTGAGGTCTCTGGCCGCAGTTTCATCTGGGGGTATCCGTTTGTATTAATGGTGGAGCCAACCAATCTCTGTAATCTCCACTGCCCTCTGTGTCCCTTCGCTTCCAAGCGGAATCGCTTGCCCAGAGGGAAAATGGATGTAGAACAGTTGAGGAGAGTTCTTGACCAGATGAGGGGACAGATCAAATTCCTTCTGCTCTGGAATCGGGGAGAACCCTTTATGAACGAGGATCTGGCAGAAATGATCCGTGAGGCTAAAAAGAGGGGGATCTTTGTGCAGACAAGCACTAATGGCCATTTCCTCAGCGGCCCCCAGGTGGCTGAGGCAGTTGTAGAGTCGGGTTTAGACGAGTTGATCGTTTCGGTAGACGGCATCACGCAGCAGAGCTATTCAAGGTATAGAAAGGGCGGGGATGTGAAAAAGGTCTTTCGTGGTGTTGAAACGCTGGTGAAGGCCAAAAGGAGAAAGGGAAGCGACACCCCGGTTATCACTTTCCAATTCTTGGTGATGAAGCACAATGAGCACGAGATTGGGGACCTGAAGAGAGTGGCCCGGAGACTGGGGGCTGATAGAATATTGCTGAAGACAGTTCGGGTGGGCTCATTAAGACAGGCTGAGGAGTTCTTGCCGCCGAGGGCCGATTTCTCCCGCTATACTGTAGTCCACTCGACTAACGGGAAGTCGGAACTTCAATTGAAGTTGAAGAGGCAGAGCTGTCGCCGTCTCTGGTACAGCACCGTAGTTAACTGGGACGGCGAAGTCTTGCCCTGCTGTTTCGATGAGAAAGGGCAATATACTATGGGCAACATCTTCACCCAGCAGTTTGGTGTGATATGGAGAGGCAGAAGATATCAGAAGTTTCGGTCCCAGTTGCTGAAGAGTCGATATGCGTTTCCGATGTGTCAAAACTGCACTGAAGGTATAGAGAAACTTTATATTTCTGACATTTGGATTTCCTGAAACTTAACCCCTGGAGTCTCCGGTGTCCAGAAAGGCTTCGCTGGCTATCAAATTTGGCATAATGTTTGTGGTTTTGGCACTCTTAATTGCCAAGATCCACCCTGCCAGTATCTTAGCTACGCTTTCTGAAGTCAATCGCAAGATGGTACTCTGGGTGCTTCTGCTTCTTGTCCCCAATCTTGGGGTTCAAGGCCTCAGGTGGGGTTATCTGGTGAGGAGGGTAGAGAGAGAAGCTGGCATCAGGGAAATAGTCGCTTCACTGTTGGTGGGGTTCTCTTTTGGGCTGGTCTCTCCTGGTAGAGTTGGTGAACTGGTACGGGGGGCCTATGTGAGAGGGGAAAGCCGACTGCGAATGGTGGGATTGGCAGCCGTTGATAAGATCTACCAGGTGGCCACAGTGGTGATAGCAGGAATGATCAGCCTGATTCTGATTAAACCATTGGCGATCGGGATGGTGGCGCTGGGGATAATTTGCTTAGTGCTTTGGGAATGCTCTAATAATCTGAACTTACTGAAAAAGCTGTTGCTCAAAGTTTCTTCCATCTTCCATTTCACCCGAAAACTTTCCCTTATAGTAGAAGGTTTTGAGAGTTTAAGCAGAAAAAGCTCCGTTGTGGTTTTGGGCCTGTCGATCCTTTTCTATGCTATCTATTTCACCCAGTTCTACTTTTTGGTTCTTGCCTTCTCGCCTTTTCCATTCAGGGCGGCGGTGAGGACGATTCCACTGGTGTTTCTATTCAAGACAGCTCTACCTATCACTCCGGTGGACATAGGGGTGAGAGAGGCCACTTCGGTGCTGCTTTTTTCTCAATATGGCGTGGATAAGGCCTGCGCCTTCAACGCCGCTTTTCTTCTCTTTGTAATCAATGTGCTTCTGCCGGCTTTGGTAGGCGTATTTTTCATCCCGACAATTCGACTCAAGAGATGAGCATGGAAGAGAAGACAAGTTTTGAAAGCAGGTTGAGTCGCCTTCAGGAAATTGTGGAGGCCCTGGAGGCAGGGGAACTCACCCTGGAGCAGTCATTGGAACTTTTTGAGGAGGGCGTGAAGCTGTCGCGACAGTGCACTGAGATGCTAGAGGCAGCGAAAAAACGCGTCTTGACACTGATTCGAGAGGCCGGTGGGCAGTTTCGCCTGGAGATGTTGGAGAAAGAACTGGAGGAGTGAACACAAGTCTTGCATTTCGCGAACGCAGAGTGTATAGAGGGCTCTATCTTTACGTGTATAGGTAATTTTGACCCCAAGCTTCTGCATCTTGAGCCAGTCGTGAATGCCTCCGTGCCTCTGTAGAGAGCTCCGCGTCGAACAAGCAAGATGGGAATTTGTGAATATGGAATATGGCGAGCGAGAGAGGGTTTTTCTGGCTGAGCTTTCTGAACGGGGCCGCAGGGTACGAGAGTATCTGAATTCGGATGAGTACCGGAGGAGATTCTCCCCCAACCATATATCTGACTCAGCCTACAGTTACCTCAATTCCGGAGGTAAGGCTCTACGTCCAGCGATACTTTTCTTCTCCTGCGGGGCAGTGGGGGGAGATGAATCTAAGGCGCTGCCAGCGGCCGCTGCAATTGAGGTGTTCCATACCTGGACCTTAGCTCACGACGACATCATAGACAGTGACAAGAGGAGACGAGGCCAGCCTACCCTCCATGAGGAGTTTTGCAGGAGAGGGCAGGAAGAACTGATGCTGGGGGCTAAGGATGCCAAACACTACGGCCTCTCAGTAGCCATACTGACCGGCGACCTTCAGCACGGCTGGTCAGTCTCCCTGCTGGCTGAACTAACCAATAAATACGGCCTTTCTCCGCAACTGAGCTTACGTCTGATCGAAGAGCTGAACACATATGTCACCTGCAATCTGCTTTCCGGAGAGCTTCTCGATATTCAGTATTCGAAACTTCCCGTTGAATCCTTGAGGGAAGAGGATATTCTCAGTATGCTATGGAAGAAGACGGCCGTTCTGTACGAGTTCGCTGGCAGGGCGGGGGCAATGATAGGATTAGAGGTCTCAGAGCCCCATCATCCCCTGGTTCAGGCGCTTTCTCTGTTTGCCAGCAGGTGTGGATTGGCCTTTCAACTTCAAGATGATATCCTCGGCATAGTTGGCGATGAAGAGAAGTTGGGCAAATCGGTCGGCTCTGATATCAGAGAAGGGAAAAAGACTACCATAGTATACTATGCCTTTAAGAAGGCAACTGCTGAACAGAGGAGATACCTAAGGGGTATTCTGGGCAACAAGAGGGCAACAGAAGGTCGGGTGAGGGAAGTAGCAGACCTACTGGTGGAGCTGGGTGCAGTGGAGAGAACCCGCAGCCTAGCAGAGCGCTATGTTGCAGATGCAATAGAGCACCTTCAGAAGATTCCAGATTCCCGGTATAAGCAGCTTCTGGCCACCTGGGCAGAGTATATAGTGTGCAGAGAGTTTTAGATGGAAAAAGGGGAAAAAGCGAACAAGAAAAAGGGGGACGAGCAGGAGGTGCTTATGCCCTCTGCTGCAGCTCCAAAGCACTCGATGCTGGATACGATTGACTCCCCTGAAGACCTCCGGAGGCTGGAAATTCCGGAGCTGGTAGAGTTAGCAGAGGAGATCAGGGAGCGAATCATCTCTGTGGTCTCCCGCACCGGGGGCCACCTGGCGCCGAGCTTGGGAACCGTTGAGCTGGCCATTGCGCTTCACTACGTGTTCAACACCCCGGTGGACAAGATAGTCTGGGATGTGGGACACCAGGCGTATGCGCATAAATTGCTGACCGGGCGGCGAGGAGCCTTCGGTTCGCTTCGACAGTATAAAGGGATAAGCGGCTTTCTCCGCAGGGATGAAAGCCCTTACGATGTTTTCGGTGCCGGACACAGCAGCACCTCCATATCGGCCGCCCTGGGAATAGCTTCTGCCAGAGACCTAAAAGGGGAGAGTTACCATGTGGTTGCTGTCATCGGCGATGGGGCCATGGGAGCCGGGCTTGCCTTCGAAGGCCTGAATAACGCTGGCGCCTCTGGGAGAGACCTTATCGTTGTGCTCAACGACAACCAGATGTCCATCTCCCCCAACGTGGGGGCTCTGGCCCGATACTTCACTGACATAATCACCTCCCAGCCTTATAAGAAGCTGAAGGCCGATATCTGGGAGCTGACCGGGTTACTACCCCGAGGAGCAGGACGAGTAAGAAAGGCGATCAGAGAAATTGATACGAGCATCAAATCACTTATTGTCCCTGGAGCTTTTTTTGAGAAGATAGGCTTCCGTTATATAGGTCCCATAGATGGGCACAATCTCTCCCATCTGATCAGAATTTTGAGGTCTGTCAAAGAGATCTCGGGTCCGGTTCTGGTGCATGTCCATACTGTTAAGGGCAAGGGGTATCATCTTGCTGAGGCCGATGCCTCCAGGTTTCACGGGCTGGATGCCTTTGATAAAGAGACAGGGCGCAGCAAAACCAGAGAGACAGCCCCATCCTGCTCCGAGGTTTTCGGCAAAGCCCTGACAGAGTTTGCTCGAAAGCGCCAGGATATTGTAGCCATCACAGCGGCAATGGCCAAGGGCACAGGGTTAAACCTGTTTGCCGAGCAGTTTCCCCACAGGTTTTTCGATGTCGGTATTGCCGAGCAACATGCGGTGACATTCGCGGCTGGTCTGGCAGTAGGAGGATATAAACCAGTAGTGGCAATCTACTCCACCTTCTTACAGAGGGCCTTCGACCAGATCATCCACGATGTCGCCCTGCAGAAACTCCCAGTGGTCTTCGCCATAGACCGCGGTGGACTCGTAGGCGAGGACGGTCCCACCCACCATGGGAGCTTCGATCTCAGTTTCTTGCGTCAAATACCCAATATGGTGGTTATGGCTCCTGCAGATGAGCCAGAACTCAGGGGGATGCTGAAACTGGCCTTGGATTACCAGAACGGCCCGATAGCCCTTAGATACCCCAGAGGGGCAGTTAGAGGACTCGATCCGGGCGAGCAGGTCAAGCCTCTGAGGGTGGGAAGAGCAGTAGTGCTCCGTCAGGGCAAAGACGCCGTTATTTTAGCCATCGGTTCGGTGGTCTGGCCCTCACTGGAGGCAGCCCAGCTTCTGCAAAAATACTCTGTAGGCGTGGTCAATATGAGGTTTGTAAAGCCCTTAGATAAAGCTCTACTGCGCCGTATCTACCGAAATGGCCTGAGGATTATCACCGTAGAGGAGAACGTCTTAGAGGGTGGATTTGGCTCAGCAGTGATGGAGTTCTACGAGCAAAATGGGATGTCAGATGTGAAACTGAAGAGGTTGGGCATTCCGGATCGATTTATTGAGCACGGGCCAAGGAAGATCCTGCTGAGGAAGATAGGTCTTGATGCCGAAGGAATTGCCAAGAGTGTGCGAAAGCTGCTGCAGCAGGAGACGAGGGTAGTGTAGGGTAACCGTCGCCGTAAACACAAGATATGCGTTCCCATAAATGGGTACAATGCGGTTCTGAGCCGCAAAGGCAACCTCAAACAGTCTGAAGAAATCTAGTTACTGTAATGAAGAGATTAAAGAATATCGCCATTGTTGCGAATATAAACAAATCCGGTGTCAGAAAGGCGGTGGAAGATTCTCTTAGGCTGGTTCACCAACAGGGGGGAGTCTGTTTCTTAGAGGAGAAACTCAAGGGTATCTGCCCGGGGGCAGGAGAATTTCTGCCACTTCAAGGACTCGTCTGTCGGGCAGATGCCATCTTCACCTTTGGAGGAGATGGCACAATCCTTTTCGCTGCCCGATTTGCCGGACCCTCCGGTATTCCTCTGCTGGGGGTTAACTTGGGGAGTTTGGGTTTCTTAACCCAGATCGGGCCTGCTCAATTAGGGGAGGTGCTTCCAAGAGTGCTTGAGGGGAACTATCAGCTCGACCGGCGTATGGCCATCGAAATCACCTGTAAGGATAGGAGCTTCTTTGCCCTAAATGAGGTTGTCATAGAGAAGGGTTCTTCTCCGCAGGTTATTACGGTTCAACTCTGGACCGAGGAAGAGCCGGTTGGCACCTACATCGCTGACGGTCTGATTATCTCTACCCCGACAGGTTCCACGGCGCACTCTTTAGCTGCCGGGGGGCCGATTCTACATCCTCAGGCCAAGGCTCTGGTTGTCACTCCAATCTCTCCCCATTCTCTGGCAGTGCGTCCTCTGGTCTTCCCCGATCAGACACTTTTTACTGTTAAGGTAAGTACGGAAAGGTCTCAGGCAAGGGTGGTGGCAGACGGACAGATAGAATGCCGGGTTCGATCAGGAGAACAGATACAGGTGAAAAAGGCACCTCACACGGTGAGCTTGATCGATCTCGGGCGGCACTGCTTCTACGATCTGCTCAGCTCGAGGTTTAAGTGGGGTATTTAGCTATTTATGCAACTGCATTTCAGGTCATGCTACGAGAATTACACATCAAAGACTATGCTCTAATCGATGAAATACGGGTGGAGTTCTCTTCAGGCCTGAATATCATTACCGGGGAGACTGGTGCTGGCAAGTCCATCCTCATCGGCTCCCTGGGGCAGGTGCTTGGAGAACGGGCTGCCACTGAATTTATCAGAACCGGGGCAGACAGGTATGTTGTCGAGGCGCTTTTCCTGTTCGACAGGGCACATCCGGTCTTTGCTGCCCTGAAACAGTTGGGTGTGGAAATAGAGTCAGGGGAACTCATCTTGCGTCGTGAGGTCTCAAGGGAAGGCTACGGGAGGTGCTATGCAAATGACACTCAGGTAACTGCCAGGGCCCTGAAGTCCATCGGCGACCTACTGGTAGATATCCACGGTCCCCACAGCCATCAGTCGCTGCTTAAGGTAGAAAAACATATAGACTTTCTGGACAGTTTCGGACAGATTGAAGACCTCGTAGGGCAGATGGAGCGGGAGTATCGCCGGCTCACCGCCTTGAGAGATAAGCTGGAGGAGTTGAAGCAGAAGAGAACCGCCGCCGAGGAGAAACGGGAACTTTACAGGTTTCAGCTCAAAGAGATTACCGACGCCTCCCCTGACCTGAAAAATTTGGAACAACTGGAACAGCAGTATACTGTTTTGGAAAACAGAGAGAGGTTGGCCGAAGATGTGATTCAGCTCTACAATCTCCTATACGGAGGAGAGGACTCGGTAGTGGAGAGATTGGGGAGGGGCGCTCATTGGCTCAGGGATGCAGCCCGATTCGACCAGCTCCTGGCCGAGAAGAGCAAGGCCTACGATTCCCTGATCTACGAACTGGAAGACCTTTCATCCTTTCTGCGCGACTATGGTGAGAGACTGAGTGATGACCCGCAACGATTGGAGGAGCTCAGGAACAAGCTGGCAGCTCTGGACCAGATCAAGAGAAAATACGGAGGGAACGTGGAGAAGGTCTGGGAGAGAAAGGAGTTTCTGGAGAGAGAGCTTGCTTTCTCAGAGGACATCGACCACCAGATAGAGGAGGTGGAGGAGGCGGTGCTTAAGCTGCGAGAAGAGTTCTCCCGGCGGTGTGCCTCGGTTTCTCGTAGGCGTCGTACAGTGGCCTCCCGTTTAGCTGTCCAAGTTGAGTCCTCTCTGAGGCAATTGGGGATACCCAATGCCCAGTTTGAGGTGAGGTTCTTCGACAGAGAAGACCCTAAGGGGGAAGTGGAAATCGAAGATAGGAGGTACAACCCAGGTCCCAAGGGGATCGAGGAAGTGGAGTTCTTTATCTCTACTAATGCAGGCGAGGAGAGGAAGCCGCTGGCTAAGATCGTCTCCCTGGGTGAGATCTCCCGGATTATGCTCTCGTTGAAAAGCATCTTAGCAGAGGTGGATGCCATTCCAACCCTCATATTTGATGAGATCGATGTGGGTATCTCCGGGCGCATCGCCGAGGCAGTGGGCAGAAAGATGAAGCAACTTTCTACTACTCATCAGATCATATCAATAACGCACCTGCCCCAGATAGCCAAGATGGCAGACAGGCATCTGTCTGTTTTCAAAGAGGTCAGAGAGGGTAGAAGTACTACCAGGGCGGTATGTTTGACGGAAGAGGAAAGAGTCGAGGAGCTGGCCAGGCTTCTGGAAGGGGAGATGATCTCCCAGACCGCACTCAGACACGCCAAAGAGATGCTCCAGGAGGCAGAGAGGAGTCCCCACAGTTGAGATGGGCAGCAGTGGCAGCGAATTTACTGGCTGTAAGTAGGGTGCTCTTGATTCCACCGTTTATCCTCTGCATCTTCTACAGCCAGAGAGACGGCTCTCACCTGGATCTGGCCCGGGCCCTCTTTCTGTACGGGGTGGTGAGCGATGTTTTAGATGGACGCCTGGGTAAGTTGGCTGGAAATAATCCCATTGGTCAGTTTTTGGACCCATTAGCAGATAAACTGTGCATAGCAGCAGTTTATCTGTCTCTCTCTCTGATCTGGCACAATCCTCCGCTGTGGTTGACCTGTGTGGTGGTGGGACGCTTTCTGATCTTGCGTCTGCTCTGGTTATTCGGTTTCCTGAGGGCAAAGGAAAAATTGCACTCTTTTCTTCAGAAAGAGAGCGCTCTGACCAAGCCTAATCTGTGGGGGAAGGTCTCCTCCTGGTCTCAGGCGATACTGATTGTCTCAATTCTGTTCTCTCTGCCAGGGGGCTGGATTGGCTTTCTCTATTGGGCAGTGGCCGCTCTCACGGTGGCCGCAGGCATAATCTACTTGGTTCGAGGGGTTCAAGAAGCAAAAAGATTAGGGCTGGTCTAAGCGGAGCCATCTTGGAACAGAGAAATTATCGGTTACTTGAAAATTACGCGAAACGAAAGGGCGCCTCTTTCTTTCGGGTGGCACTTTTGGATTATCGCCAGGCGGTGCGCTCTCAACTCTTCGCATCAACAGTGGCCCCCTCATATGCGTTTTGGCATCTCCATGGGCGTGCGCCTCAGTGATGCGGTGATTGACAGTCTAATTGACAGTCTAGTAGACAGCCCCACACTGCTTTATGCCTGGCACTATCGGCAGGCAAATCTCTTTCTGGACCGGCTTGCCTTTGAAATTTCTCTCCACATCCAGCGGCAGGGTTACAGCGCCCTGCCTATCGCCGCCTGTCAAATTATCGATTGGAAAGGACAAACCGCTCACCTTTCTCAATAGATGGAGGTCTTTGGTACTGGTAACGATATGAGAGACTTAACAATCCTGAAGGGCTTTCTGCTGAAGCACAAGGGTCAGTTTATCTTCGGTCTTATCACCTTGATTGTCAGTAATCTATCTGCTCTGTTGGTCCCTCGCATTCTGCGGGACGCCATAGATGGTCTAAAGTCGGGAATGGGTGGCGATGCGTTGGTGCGATATGCCCTGCTCATGGTCTTTTTGACTATTGTTGCCGGCGTATTCAGGTTCTTGACTCGTTACAGATTGATTGGGGCCTCATTCACCATTGCATACGAGCTGCGCAACCGCCTTTTTGGCCACCTTCAGGGACTTTCAGCCTCATATTTCAAGAAGACGCGGACGGGGGACATAATGGCGCGTGCGACCAATGATCTGGAGGCTGTGCGCAGACTTCTGGGTCCGGGCGTCCTGAATTTACTGAACATACTGATTATGGGGCCTATGGCTGTTGGGCTAATGGTGGGTATCTCTCCTCGACTCACCCTTTATGCCGTATTGCCCTTGCCTTTTTTGACCATCTCCATAGCTGTGGTTCGTCCCAAAATTTTCAGTCGCTTCCAACAGGTACAGGAGCAGTTCTCTTCGCTGAGTGCAAAGGCACAGGAGAATCTGACAGGCATAAGAGTGATAAAGGCCTTCGCCCAGGAGGAGAACGAGATAAACAGTTTCCGGCAGATAAATCAGGGATACTTAGAGAGAAATATGGGATTGGTGAAGATTTGGGGGCTATTTTGGCCTTTCATAATGTTCATCGCCGGCCTCAGCATGGTAGTAGTGTTGTGGTTCGGCGGTCGCCAGGTGATCGCCGGAGCCATCTCCTTAGGCCAGTTTGTCCAGTTTGCCAACTACCTTATGATGATCACCTGGCCTATGATGGCCTTAGGATGGGTGATAAATCTGCTGCAAAGAGGATCTGCCTCAATGAAGAGGATCGGGGAGATCTTGAACCAGGTCCCGGAGATCAAAGACAATAAGGGGAGAAAGAATATCCAGACACTGAAGGGAACCATAGAGTTCAGAAATGTGAGCTTCGGCTACGACGGAAAGCAGGTTCTCAAAGAGATAAACTTGAAGATAGAAAAAGGTATGACCGTGGCTATTGTGGGTCCCACCGGGGCAGGCAAAAGCACGCTGGTTAGTCTGATCCCTCGGTTGTTCGACCCAACTGAAGGAGAAGTGGTTATTGACGGGACAGATGTGAAGCAGATTCCCATAAAAGCCCTGCGGAAAAGCATCGGATATGCTCCCCAGGAGAGTTTCCTTTTTTCCGAAAGCATCAAGGAGAATATCGCTTATGGCCTGGAGGACGACGATGTGCGCCTGGTTCAAGAGGCAGCTACTGTATCAAACCTGACCGATGATATTGAGGGATTCCCACAGGGATATGACACTGTGGTGGGTGAACGCGGGGTTATGCTCTCCGGGGGACAAAAACAGCGGGTTGCCCTGGCCAGAGCCATTGCCCGACATCCTTCTATTCTCATTCTGGACGATGTCTTCTCCAGCGTGGATACCTATACCGAAGAGGAGATATTGAAAAGATTGCGCCGCTTTATGCAAACCAGAACCAGCATATTGATATCACACAGGATATCGACTGTTCGAGAAGCAGACCTGATAGTGGTGCTTAAGGATGGGCAGATTGTAGAACAGGGCACACACGAACAGTTGTTGGCCCGCGGTGGCTTTTATGCCAATATGTATCAGCAACAGCAAGTGTTAGAAGAGATAGCGAGAATGTAGGAGACGATAGTATGATTCACGGTTATCCGGGACAACATCAATCCGACGAGGAGGTATTGGGCAAAGCGTACGACCGACGGCTTATGGGGCGGCTAATTCGTTATCTTCTCCCTTACAAACTGCTGGTGGTAATATCTCTGGTTACCATTCTGGTTGTTTCTGCCCTGCAACTGGCAGAACCGTATCTGACGAAAATTGCCATCGACCGCTATATAATTCCCAAGGATAGTTCAGGATTGCTTCGCATAGCCCTTCTGTTTCTGGGTGTGTTAACCCTGGGTTTCCTGCTTCGCTATCTGCAGATCCACGTTATGCAACTAACCGCCCAAAAGGTGATGTATGATATGAGGACAGAGATATTTGGACACCTCCAACAGATGTCTGTCTCATTCTTTGACAGAAATCCGGTGGGTAGACTGATGACCAGATTGACCAACGATGTGGAAGTGCTCAGTGAAATGCTCAGCTCTGGTGTGGTGACCATCTTAGCTGACCTGTTCACCCTTATAGGGATAGTGATAGTTATGCTGCTGCTTAACTTCAAATTAGCTTTGGTCAGCTTCTCAGTGCTTCCGTTATTGGTCTGGGTCACATTTCTATTCAGGCAAAGGGTGCGGGAGGCTTATAGGGCCGTCAGGCTGAGAATAGCCCGCATCAATGCATTTCTACAAGAGAATATTGTGGGTATGTCCATTGTCCAGATATTTAATCGGGAAGAGAGGAATTTCGCTAAGTTCCGTCATTTGAATCAAGACCATCTTGAGGCCCGCCTGCGATCCCTTTTCTATGGGGCAGTGTTTCATCCCACAGTGGAAGTGATTGGCTCTGCCGGTGTCGCTTTGATTGTCTGGTACGGTGGGGCGCAGGTTCTCAAAGGTGCCCTCACCTTCGGTGCGCTGGTCGCTTTTATCCAGTATGTAAACAGGTTTTTTCAGCCGATAAGGGATTTGAGCGAGAAATACAACGTTATGCAGGCAGCTATGGCCTCTTCCGAGCGGATATTCAAGCTTCTTGACACAGAACCGGAGATCAAAGACCCACCCCATCCTGTGCCCATGGAGACAATAAGAGGCGAGATTGAGTTCAGAAATGTCTGGTTTGCCTACGGGGACGAAAACTATGTCTTACGGGATGTCTCCTTCCACATCGGCCCAGGGGAGAAGGTGGCGTTTGTTGGCCTGACTGGAGCAGGCAAGACATCGATCATCAATCTATTAGCCCGTTTTTACGATGTGAGTAAAGGAGAGATACTGATCGACGGCGTGAATATCAGAGATATGGCTCAAAGGCAACTTCGGCAGCATCTGGGAATAGTCTTGCAGGATGTGTTCCTCTTTTCTGGAAGTGTGGAGGACAATATTCGACTGGGGGAAGGCAGGATAAGCTCCAAACAGGTTGAGGCAGCTGCTCAGTACGTCAATGTGGACAGCTTCGTAAGGAGACTGCCTAATGGGTATCAGGAGGATGTGCAGGAACGTGGCGGCGTCCTCTCTGCAGGCCAGAGACAGCTTCTGGCATTTGCCCGCGCCCTGGCTTTCGACCCCAAGATACTTATCTTGGATGAAGCCACCTCCAGTGTGGATACCGAAACCGAGATGCTTATCCAGGATGCGTTGGCCAAGTTGCTGCGTGGAAGGACTTCCATCATTATTGCTCACCGGCTCTCTACTATCAAGAATGTCAACCGGATAATTGTTCTCCATAAAGGCAGAATTAGGGAGATAGGCAGCCACGAGGAATTGCTGGAAAAGAGAGGTATTTACTATCGCCTCTATCAATTGCAGTACCAGTCCCAAGAACGGTCCTCAGCAGAAGTCCGCTGTTAGCCCTTTGAATTTGATTCTTAGATCTCTGCCCAGAGAAAATTGCTACAGTCGTAAAAAGTGCCCTCTTGTCATCTTCAGTTTACCCAAGCATCTCATAGGTTAATGCAATTCATCAGCAAATCAGATTCTTTGCTCCTTTTAAAATGGCGGTCTTGCGACTTCTCAGACCCTGTCAAGTAATAGAAGTAGGGGCAACAATGGGGCTCACTTCACGCATCTATTTTCCGTTGGAGTGCTCTCCAGAGCCCGATCTCGTCGGGGTCTGGAGACGTCTGCTACATCTTTTGTCAAGATAGAATGGGGGACGTTTTCTGCGGGAGCCTTTAAGAATCACTGAGCAGGTTTGATTCGAAAAAAGTCCTAAATGCTCCCTCCCCATTTGAGGGAAAGCCTAAGAGCGGCAGTGACGCTGTTTCTGCAATCCTGGGAAATGCGAATTTTACGAACGAATCAGGGGTATATTTGGGCATTCTTTTGAAAGTTTAGTTACTGAAAATAAGCTACATTGGGGGCGTTGGAAAAAATATTTGCAAAATCGGCTCTTTTTTGTTATCTTTTTAAAAATAATCTTATCCTTGGAGGAAATAGGTCATAACTCTCATATTTTCGATTTCTTTATGGCTTATCGGCTAAAGAAAATCTATCTCTGGTCTGCCATCAAGATATCCTTCTTTCTCTTTGCTGTTTTGGGAGGTATCACAGGGATTGCTTGGGCGGCCTTGGCTTCGTTTTCTGTCGGTTTTCTCCGCCTTTTCTTACCAGAGGGGTGGGAATTAGGAAAACCGTCAGTTGCTTCTGTTTCGGCAGGGATCTTTCTCACCATATCAGTGTATGTCACTTTGGGAGTGATAGTTACAGTTATTATGTGTTTGGTTTACAATGCAGTTGCCAACTGGACTGGTGGTTTCAAAATCGACTTAGATAGGAGAGGAACAGCAGTTTCAATTCCTGATGCCGGGGAGGAAGGCAAATCCATTGATGTCTGAGCAGATCAGAGTGCGTTTTGCCCCCTCACCCACAGGATATCTTCACGTGGGGGGAGCGAGGACAGCCCTGTTCAACTGGCTTTATGCCAGAAAATACGGCGGGAAGTTCCTGCTGCGTATCGAGGACACCGACCAACAGAGAAACACCCCAGAGGCTCTGCAGGCAATTCTCGACGGTCTCAGATGGTTGGGGCTTCAGTGGGATGAACCGGTTGTGTTCCAGTCAAAACGGCTGGATATCTACCGGGAATATTGTTATCGGCTGCTCCACCAGGGGAAGGCGTATTATTGCTACTGTTCTGCCGCTCTGTTAGAGAAAAAGAGGCAGCAGGCACAGAGACAAAGAAAGCCCTGGAAATACGATGGTACCTGTCGGAATCTCTCTGAGGAGCAGAAAAGAAGACTGGATGCTCAGGGGGTTCCCAAATCGATCCGCTTTCGGGTTCCCGAGGGTGTGACGGCATTCGAAGATTTGGTTCACGGAGAGGTGAGTTTTGACAACGAGACCATCGGCGATTTTGTGATCCTGAGGTCTGATGGGCAACCTGTCTATCAGATGGCAGTGGTGGTAGACGATGCCCTTATGAAGATATCTTTGGTGTTGCGAGGTGACGACCATCTCTCCAACACTCCCAAGCAGATAATGCTGTATCAGGCACTGGGATTCCCCATACCCCAGTTTGCCCATGTGCCCCAGATCCTGGGTCCGGACAAAAAGAGGCTAAGCAAAAGACACGGAGCAACTTCCGTTACCCAATACCAAAAGGATGGTTTCCTGCCCGAAGCAGTGGTCAATTTCTTAGCCCTGCTGGGATGGTCTCCCGGGGACGACCGGGAGAAGATGTCTCGCCAGGAACTAATCGAGGCCTTCTCTATTCAGGGAATCAGCAAGAAAAGCGCCGTTTTTGATGAGCAAAAGCTTCTCTGGCTCAACGGGGAATACCTGAGAGAACTCTCGTCAGAACAGTTGTGGCAGCCAGTGAGCAAGCGACTGGTAGAAGAAGGGTTAATCGACAAGACTCTGCTACTGGAGAAAAAGCAGTGGATTCTCAGAATCATTGACCTTCTGAAAGAGAGAGCAAAGAAGCTGTCGGACTTTGTGGAACTGGGGCGGTATTTCTTTGAGGATCCTTCTGAATACGAAGAAAAGGGACAAAGAAGGCATTGGAAGGACGAGCAGACGGCCCAGCGGCTTAAAATGCTGGCAGAGGAGCTAACCTGTCTGGATGATTTTACTGCCAGGAGAATAGAAGAGGCCGTCAGAGATTTAGCACGGCGGCTGGGAATAGCAGCCGCTCAGTTGATCCACCCAACCCGGCTGGCGGTCTCTGGAAGGTCTTTTGGCCCGGGACTGTTTGAACTGATGGAGGTTCTGGGCAAGGAGGCGGTTATTCGACGCTTACGAATGGCGGTTCAGTTCTTAACTCAAAAAGACGGCCCTTAAAAGGCTCAACAATAGAATAATGCCCCGTGGTGTAATGGTAACACGCCTGACTCTGGATCAGGTAATCGAGGTTCGAGTCCTTGCGGGGCAGCCAACCTATCTGGATATAAGCAATGAAAATAGGTGTAGTAGATGGTCAGGGAGGAGGTATTGGTAGCCAGATTGTGAAGAAGTTGCGTGGCGTTTTACCTGCCGAGGTGGAGATCTTTGCTCTGGGCACAAATGGAGTGGCCACCGCTAATATGATGAAGGCGGGGGCTACTAAGGGAGCCTCGGGAGAGAACGCTATCATTTTGAACATAGAGCAAATGGATCTAGTTACCGGTCCTATAGGCATTGTGCTGGCAAATTCGATGCTGGGGGAGCTCACTCCCAGAGTGGCCGAGGCCGTAGCTGGCTGCCGAGCGCACAAGGTCCTCCTGCCAGTGGAAAAATGCGGGGTGGAGATAGCAGGAATTGATCATAAGAGGTCCCTGCCCCGTTTAATCGACGAGGTAGTCAAGCGGATAGAAGAAATGATTGGGGAAAAAGAAACTGTTAAACCGAAAGGAGGAGAAGATGCGAAAGAAATCCTTCTCTCTGATGGTTGTCCCCCACGATAAATCGCCTATACATAATGTTACCCTCTCTTTCCCCTGGATACTGGCCTCGGTAGCCATTTTTGTGTTGAGTTTGAGCTTCTTTGTCTACTGCACTGTGGGCTACTACAGGAAAAGCACCCGGACATCTGAGATGAAGAGACTAAGGGCGGAGAACACCCGGCTGCTTAAGCGGGTGAAAGAGATAGAGTCTAATCTGGCCCAATTGAGAACTGAAATGGAGAAACTGGCAGAGGAGAACGATGAGCTGCGCACAGTCATGGATCTGCCTCAGATCGATCCGGATGTACGAATGATGGGAATTGGAGGGCTTTTGCTGGGCAGTGGGAACACCATTCTCTCATCCCCAGCCGAGGCGTATGCCGAGAAGGTGGAGCTGGATATAGATCAACTGCTACGTCAGGCAAAGCTAGAAAAGACGAGCTTTGAAGAGATCAGAAAGAAATTTCTGGCTCAGAGAGAACGGCTCGATCACACACCTTCCATCATCCCAGCAGTAGGGTATCTATCCTCCGGTTTTGGCTGGCGAAAAGACCCTTTTACCAGGCGAAGGGCTTTCCACTATGGTGTTGATATATCAGGACAACACGGCACACCAGTCTATGCTACTGCAGATGGAAGAGTGAGGAAAGTACAATATCTTCCCAGAACCTTCGGCAAATTGGTAGTTGTTGATCATGGATACGGATATGAAACTGTTTATGCTCACCTCTCCCGAATAACTGTAAGGAGGGGCCAGAGCGTGAAGCGAGGAGAGAAAATCGGTGAGATGGGTAACACAGGTCGCTCTACAGGCACCCATCTTCACTATGAAGTGAAGGTGAACGGAAGACCCGTGAACCCACTGCGCTTTTTTTACGCCCAGACCTATGTCGGCAGTTGAGGTTGCGGCTGTTTGGGGAATCGATGCCTGGCCCTTCGGTCGATAGTATCGCAAATCAAGCTGGCCAGCTCATAGATATCCAGGCCAAGGAGCAACTCCATGACAGTGGAGAATCCATGGGCGAATCTTTCCGAACCGAGAAAGCTCTCCAGCGCCCGATCTTAGCAGAGATGGATATCTGTCTCTGAAGCGTTCCGACCACCTGGGGGCCGTAAGCTAAAGAGAGCCAGGTGGCCGCTATAAATGCCACTGCTACCCCAGATACCCAGAAGGTATTTTCAGAGCTGAGTACTCCTCTCCTGGTTGCCCTTGGTAACCCGGCCATCACCCGGGAGGCAAAATCCGCTCTTGGCTCCAACAGGGGTTCAGTCTCTACTGCTTCGACGATGCCTCTCAGCAGTTGAAGTTCAGTCCGACATTTGGCACAAACTGCGAGATGCTCTTCCAAGGCTCGCCTCTTTTGTTCATCGAGCACACCATCTATGTAAAGATGCAACTGTTCTCTACTCTGCCGGCATCTCATTCCCTCAAATTTCCCCTTTTGACATCTCTCCAGGACCGCTTTTTTCAACGCCTCTCTGGTCCGAAAAAGGTGTGTCTTTACTGTGCCTTCAGGCAGGTCCAAAATCTGGCCGATCTCGGCATAGGAGAATCCACCTATAAGTGATACAAGGTAATCACCGCCCGGTAGGGAGGAGACAGTGACCGTACAGCTCTCGGACTGTTTGTTTGAACTCATCCCTCAAGAGGATGTTTTCTGGAGTCAGTTCCCAGTTGGTGAGTTCTGAATAGGTTATCTCAGTTTCTGCATCAAGCTCCACAAAGCCCGTCTGGCACAGGTTGGCCTCAGTTTTGACAAACATACACTTGAGACTATCCGATAGAGCCAGGTGCTGAACTTCGCCCGTTCCCGGAATCGGGCAATAGAACGGTAAAGTCGAATGAAACTCTCCTGGGCTCCATCTTCAGCATCCTCTTTCTTTCCTAACGTCCGGTAGGCAAGGTTGAACACCATTTTTTGACAGTGATTAACCAGGCTCTCAAAAGCCTTCCTGTCGCCTTTCTTCAAATTGGCTACCAATTCTTCATCTGAAGCTTGCATAGATAAGGATGCCTTTGTGGTTCTTTAGGTGTCAAGAAAATGTTTCGCTTCCGGGCCGGCTTTGGGGAACAGCCTCTCGGAAGATGAAACATTACGGGATAGAGGCAGGTCATATAGTTAGAAATCGAAGATCTGTTTTTGACGGAAGGAGGTGGCTGAAATGGTTAGAATGATCCTTTTGCTTGTTACCACCGTTGTGCTAATTTCAAGCTCTGCCGCCAGATCTGACCACGCTCTCACCATGCATCGAGAGATAAAACTGAGCGGAGAAAAGCTGGTGAAGGTGAAAATGGAGTTTGGAGGTGGAGAGCTGAGGATAGGAAAGACCCAGGGGAAGATGTTGCTTGACGCCGACCTGGAGTATGCGGAAGAGAAACTGCGACCAATTGTGGAATACAGCAGGGAGGACACCATTGGGCAACTGAAGCTGAGTATGAAAGGGAAACGCGACCGGATTGGCTGGAAGGATTTCAAGAGCATCTGGGATTTGAGGTTCACGGAGAAGATCCCTTTCAGTTTTGATGTCCAGATGGGAGCAAATGAGGCCGAGCTAGATTTCAGCGGACTGAGGGTGAAGGCACTGAACATAGAGACTGGTGCTAGCAAAACTACCATTAGATTCAATTGCCCGAATAAGGAGGTAATGGAGGAGCTAAAGCTCACGGCTGGGGCAGCTAAGCTGAGGGCTGAAAGGTTGGGCAACGCCAATTTCAAACAGATGGAATTCGAGGGGGGAGTGGGGAGTTACACTCTGGATTTCAGGGGCCATTTGAGACAGAAGAGCCGGGTGGATATATCTATGGGACTGGGACAGTTGATCCTGTTGATCCCCCAGGAGGTGGGCACGAAGATTGATGCCTCAGAGGCCTCGCTCTGCGCCTTCTCTGTGGGCGGCTTCGAAAGAGAGGGCACGACTTATGTAAACAAAAACTACGGAAAAACAGAGGCCGAATTGGTTATTCACCTGGAATGTGGATTGGGAAGTATTAACATCGAGTCGGTATCAGGTAAAGGAGGCGATTAAGATGGCGGTGCTCCTTGGCAATGAGCACCCGGAGCTGCTCGGAACCGAAATTAGTTCGCTGCCTTAGAGAAGTGCTGAGATTTTTCCCAAGAGCCCTTGACTTTTTTGAAGCGTCTTGCTATACTAAATTGTCCAGATAAGTATGGCAATATGATATATGGGGTTTGGAAAACAGCCATTGATACGTCAATCTGATAATCCTGGGGCGTGCGATGTTTGAACTGTGATAGCCGGATTACTGAGAGGGTTAACAGGATAAAGAAGCGATCCGGCTGTTTATGTACTTTAAGGCTGGCACAATTGCTCAATTGCAACAACATATTTGCGGCGCTATTGCATTGAGGAACTGTTAGGCCGCGGGAGATCCAGCACAACGGCAGTCCAGGCGCACGCTGGTGACCGGCACATCAGTGCAGTTCAAAACCCGCTGGGAAAAAAACAGATCAAAAAACTTGCCGCTGGAAAAAGAATTCACTGCCAGAGTCAATATTGGCGAACCAGTTCGCATATAGCCTCCAATACTCCTCATATCCGAGAGTCTTGGCTCCTACATATGGTAGTTAGCTGCCATGTTTAGGTAGATAAGTCAAAGGTTGCAGGGGGATTATGGATATTAAAGACCGTCCAAATCACAGGATATATATTCGAGTACTTCGTGAAATGTCGCCTGAAAAGAGGTTGCTTAAAGCACTTGAGCTTTCTGAATTTGCCAAGCAACTTTTTATTCATGGATTACATAAGAGGTTTCCGAATCTTTCAGATGAAGAGTTCAAAAAATTACTTTTGGAGCGTCTCGATAAATGTCACAACAGGGATTATTAAGGAAGGTTATTCAAGCCCTCGATCAAGCTGGAATCCAATATATGATGACAGGTTCTGTGGTTTCAAGCTTACAGGGTGAACCGAGGTCTACCCATGACATAGATATGGTCGTTGCTATTCAAAGCTCGAAAGTTCATGAATTAGTTGAAGCTTTTCCGCCCTCTGACTTTTATTTAGATAAAGAGAGCATTCTTGAGGCAATTGGGAGGCAGAGTATGTTCAATCTAATTGACTTAAAAGAAGGAGATAAAGTTGACTTCTGGATATTGACCGACGAACCGTTTGACCAGTCACGTTTTTCACGTAGGTATAGTGAAGAATTTATGGGGCTAAAAATGCAAGTGTCGAGTCCAGAGGATACAATCTTAGCTAAATTGAGATGGGCGAAACTTTCCGGTGGAAGTGAAAAACAATTTACCGATGCCCTACGAGTTTATGAGGTACAGTATGGGAGATTAGACATAGATTATCTGGAACATTGGGCAAAGAAATTAGGTGTTGAATCATTATGGAAACGGCTAACGGATGAGGCGGAAATAGCATAATTGACGTACGGCAGCTAACAGGGTGTTTGCGTCGCTTCGCTAAATTCGCTAAAGACAACTTCGCAAACATGCAAAGCGTTAGCCGAAATTCGCTCGCTCTTTTAATGGAGGGAAAAGTGATGGAAAGCACGCTAACTTATCTGGAAAGGCTCACTCGCGAGACCAAGAAGCCCGAGGCTGAAGTCATGACGAGGGCATTTCAGATAGGCCTACGGCAGTTCTGGCGAGAGCACATCTTAGGGCGTTACCTGCGCCACGAGATCTCTCGTGACCAAGCTATTGAAGCCGTGGGGATCGACTGGGTGGAATTAGCGGAGCGGCAGCATGAGGCGATGACGGAGGATCTGGCGTGGGCTCTGAACGAATAAGCGCTGTATCTGATGCCGGCCCGCTTATCCACCTTACTGAGATTGATAGCCTTCCACTTCTGCGCATCCCTGACACGGTACACATTCCTGACGCTGTCTGGGCGGAGACCATTGAACGAGGGCGAACTCCCCAGAGAGAAGTTTTCAGATTGCGCAATATTCAACGGCATGCCTTGTCCCAATTAGAGATTGCACGGTTCATAGAGCAGAATAGTCTGGAAGGGCTGCAGGCTGGGGAAAGCGAATGTCTGTATCTCCCGGCTGATATCTGTACCAATTCTGCTAACCGATGACTTGGCCGTACGAAAGGCGGCTAAACGCTTGAATCTGATTCCAGTGGGATCATTGGGTGTCGTGCTTAGAGCTTACCGCGTGGGACACATCCCGCTGGCTGAGGCAGAGCGCCGTATTGTAGAGCTCTACGATGTGAGTAGCCTTTTCGTCACCCCAGCCATTGTAGAGTTGGCTATTGAACAGCTGCATATCTATCCCAATCAAAGGTCCTGACAGAGCAGAACGGCAGGCGAACTTCGTTTAACACCCCGTTGGCGGCTTCGCCCAAACACGCTGTTTTCCTGAGAGAAGAGGCCGCTTGCCAATGAGATATCATGCCACCCGCTGGGAAACTTGCCAGCAGAGTAGAGCGAGCTTCGCCTACAGCGGTCACGTAATACGCAATCACGGAGGAAGAGCTTTTGGTGGAACATAAGGTGACGAAACATTATTCAAAAATATTCACTTCTATGCTCATACCAGTTTTCTTATTATTGCCGTATCAAGTCTTAGGCTGCACAATTTTCCGCACAGTGGATAAAAATGGCAATGTCCTTGTGGGTAGGAACTTCGATTCGGAAAGAGAGGGAGGGAGAATATGGTTTATCTCTTCCAATGACAAATATAACGGCATGGCTATTGCAGAACAGCTTGGGCTCAATATGCCTTATGAAGGAATAAACGACAAAGGCCTGTTTGTGGGGATCTCTGCTGTGCCAAAAACCCAGCTCCCTTTCTCGCTTTTCAGACCTATAAGAAAAAGTTTGGAAATGGTCAAACTCATTCTGGCACAAGCGAAAACAGTTGATGAAGCATTACACCTATTTTCTAAATACACCGTGGTCTTTGGGGTTCTCTTCGGTAACCCCGTTGTTCACTATATGGTAGTGGATAGAGAAGGAAATTCAGCAATTGTAGAGTACGTGGATAATAAAATGGTGGTCATAAAAGATGTCTCTCACTCCCAAATCATGACAAACCATTTTATATCAAAGCCTGAGATTGGAAGTGATAACAAAACATCCTTTGAAAGGTACAATGCGGTAAGAGACGGCGTAGGAAAGACTCACACTGCCGAGGATGTCCTAAATCTATT
>Ga0164310_10000453_pt1 | contig 21771 bp, 13 predicted proteins | sample GuaBasSedimGuay1_FD_121795 | JGI IMG/M metagenome (GOLD analysis project Ga0164310, IMG submission 121795) | Subseafloor sediment microbial communities from Guaymas Basin, Gulf of California, Mexico - Guay1, Core 4569-9, 0-3 cm | ecosystem: Environmental > Aquatic > Marine > Hydrothermal vents... | reverse complement strand
GCCTGGCTAAGGCGATCAATTTCTTTGGCTAAATAAACTAAATTGCCCCAACTTAACTTGTGTATTTCGCGTTTGAGATCAATCTTTTTTTGACGGATCAAATCAATGCAGCGCTTACTGCGGTAGTGTTCCACCAACTGAATAGCCTCAGCTACCTGTCTCCGCTGTCGTCGTAGACGAATCATCTGGTGATAAAGTCGATCGCGATCCAAACTTTGAGCTGGGTCAAAACTCTCATCCTGCGCACTAACAGTCAAATTCTCTAAAACAAGCAATGCTTCCTGCAACCAAGGTTCAGGGTCTTCTAATCTGAAGGCTTTCCTTTTGGCAAACCGTGTCCGTGCTCGTATCAGGTCCCACAAAGATAAGTCTATTCGCCACACAATATCTAAATATCCTTTCTGCAATGCCAGATCACGACTATCCAAAAGATTCTGTTTAGCCTCATCCCAGAACTGAAAGGCAGAATAGACCTCGCCGAGGTTTTTCAAAATCAGCACCTGTTGACGAAACAAACGAAATCTCTTGGCCAGCTCCAACGCATGATCAAGATACAGCAATATCTGAGAGAGTTTTTCCAGAGAATTAATTTGAGCTGCAATAGCAGATTGTGTAGAATCAAGTCCGTATTGTTTAGAAGAAAGATTTGTTGCCGGATGATTGGCCAAAAAGCTTATGAGTCCAAGTTGATGATAAATAGCTACCCGTTGATCTTTCATACCCACTGGGATTTGTTTGAAATAATCCAGGCCAGTCTGGAGCAATTTTAATGTTTCCTGATAATCTATCTGAGGTACCCGTGCCTGTTCGTTCAACAGCCAGCAGATATTTGCCAGTCTGGCAATATCAACCAAATTAATAATAGCGCCGCCCCACATCTGGCGCTTGCGACACAGCTTCAGCGATTGTTGAAAATAGTCCCAGGCAACAGCATATTCTCCTAAATAAACATGCAGAACCCCCAAGTTGTTGAGCAGTATTGTTTCTCCAAGGAAATTTTTTTGCCGTCGAAAAATTTCCAATTTCTTATTAAGCGCCACTATTGCTTGTCGATAAAGTTTTTGGCCCGAATAACTTTTGGCTACAATAGAATACAACAGAGCTTTTTCGTCAGACAGAGTAAAATCCTTAGCCGCACGAGCCAAATCACCAAAAACCCCTAAACTTAGAACAGGAATAGAAAACCCTAAAAACTCAAGGCGAAAATACCCGGCTTTTGACTTCTTCTCTTTAATCTTGCCACTATATGAAATTTCAATTGCCTTTTCACAATAACGCAAAACCTCTTCATCATCACCCAGCATCTGATAATTGTAAGCAAGATTGCGATAAATTCGCTCTACCATAAGCGGTGATTTTTGGTACTGTTGAGAAGAAAGAACGTTCTGGAAAACCTCCGCAGAAGCCTCATAATCTCCCGATAACTGATAAGCTAATGCCAAACGCTGTAAGTTCAGCAAAACATTATTCTGCTTTCCCAACTCACGGTACAGTTTAACAGCACGCTGCAGATAACTAATAGTATTATCCCAATCCTCTACTATCAATCCACAGTGACCTATCCGTTCATAGAAAATTGCCTCTTGGTTTTTACTAACAAAGGTAGAATCATATTTCAATTTCAGTTGGTAATAGCGATAAGCATTGGTAAACCCAAACTCTCCCAAATGGTAATAGTCATTAGCCACATTGAAAGCCAGAAGACTCTCCAATTTAGGATTCTCCTTTTCGTCATTAATAGCAATGGCGGTAGTTAATAGATCAATTGCTTTTTCGTACCACTGTTGCGGAGTAGGTGACTTGCGAAAAGTAACAGCGCGAAATGCCCATCTCAGGGAAGCAAAAAGACCGCCCCACGCTTTTGCTAAAAACGACCTGGGTCTCTGGCGTTTCCTTTTTTCTAACGTTTCCAGTGCCTCATAATTGTAGCTCAGGGTTAAGTAACCATAAACCAACCGATAGTTCTTAGTAAGAGCTTTCTCAATTAGCTGATTCGATTTCTGCAAAACTTTAATGTTGTTTTCTCCTTTGTAGGAATACGCAAGTCCCAAAGCGTAGAGAATATTTTCATTTTCTGGATGTTGCGCTACCAAATTTCGATATTCCAGAATGATCTCATCTAACTTGCCAAGCCGATAAGCACATTCGATGATACCACGATGAGCTTCTATGCTATTAATATCTAATTGGCGAGCTTGACGATAGCGACTCAACGCTACTTGAAAATCCAAGAAATGTTTTAATTGATCTGCCGAAGCAATCAAAGTAGCAATAAGTTTTTGACGAATCCACTTTCGTTGATAAGAATCCAAATCCTGGCGTTCGCAAATCTGTCGATAGATACCGATTGCAGCCTGAACATCATCAAGTTGCTGATGCAATTCGGCTAGTAATAATTGAGCACGTAACACCACCTCTGGCTGAGAGCCATATTTCTGGATGGTACGTTCTAACTCGTGAATGGCATTGCGATAATCACCTTGTCGGATAAGACGGACAGCAATTCGTAACTGTGCATGACCAGCCAATTCGGAATAACGAGCATACTTCTGAATGATGTTTTGATAGCTTAAGATAGGATCTTCACCAAAAATGCTTTTAGCGACAAATTGCAAAATGCGGTAGATAGCTTGTCGAACTAATAAGCGCTGCATCGGATAGTTATCCAATACTTTTAAATAAGCTTCAATCACCTCATCTGATGATCCTACCATAGCATAGATGTCACCAATGGCTATTTGTGCCTGCGCTGCCCATTTACCGGAAGCCTCATTAGAATATTGATCCACAACTAATTGCAGTGAAGAGATAGCGCGGGAAAAATTTCCTTGCTGTAAGTACAATCGCCCAAGACGATAATGGACAATGGCCTGAAACTCGTCATCCTCGGGGTACCGTAGGGAAAGATTAATCAGCGAATCGATTTGCGCAGCTATATTGTTTGTTGTCAGGGATATTTGTTCTAAACGTGCTAACCGGCACCGATTAGAATATTCGAGGATAACTCGTTTGCAGATTGCCTCCGCTGCAGACTTTTGCTTTAGCTCTTTCAAAGTATGAATTGCTTCTACCAATGCAGATAGCACCGAAGTAGTATCATCGGGGAAAAATTCCCAAACCTTCCGCAAGGCCAACAACCGCCGACGCAAAAATGCCTCCCGATTCTGTTGCCAAATCGTTTGAAAAGTAGTATCTCCTTCGTCGAGAAATGTCGTGATGAAATCAAGTGGAAATTGCTTATGAACATACTGCAACTGTCGAGCACCATTTGACTGATATTGATCTGATGTTCCAGGATAACGATCTTCAGGCTGTGAGTAAAAAACTGGCACACTACCCAGCGAAGGTAGTCTCCAGATGTCGAAATTTCCAGTACGTCGAGAGATGAAGTACAATTTCTGATCAAACTCTGCACAAGGCATAAAATCGAAGAAATCTCCCGCTGTCAGCTGCCACTCAGTCTGTGCACTCCTTAAGCTGTCCCAAGATGAAATCTGGTAAAGCAACCTGAACTCGCTAATCTGCAGTAAGTTTTGGATGTTACGTTTGAATAGGATTGGGTTGTCGCGCAAAGTAACTTTACCATCACCATCAGTATCTGTACAATAACGACTGAAGTAAAGGGCATCACCTTGGCGAGACCAGAGAGGGAATCCTTCAATCCAGGAGTTTTTAGTGACAGGAATCGCCAGATCAGCGTTTTTCGGAATAGATGATTCTATCCTGGCAGGAACGATGTAGATGTTTCCTGCTTTCTGCCCTTTTCTAACAGAGCTGAAAGCAATCCATTTACCATCGGGAGACCAGGAGGGGGAAAAACCTCCTGCATGAGTTAGAGGATAGATTTTGTGACCCTGTAGCTTTAAAATCCAAATATTTCTTTGCCCGCTGCGGTCAGATGTAAAAGCGATTGAAGAACCGTCGGGGGAAAAACACGGTTCACCATCATATCCCAAATAAGTGGTAACAGGGTAGGGTTTGCCTTTTGGTCTGGGGGGAGTACTTCCTAATTGCAGGGGTAAAATCCACAGATCACCTTCAGCATCCCGACGTCGGGAGACGAAAACAATCTTTTTACCGTCGGCTGCCCAATGAGGGTCCAGATCATCAGCTCGATGGGTAGTGAGTTGACGAAGGAGTCCACCTGTGACCGACTTGATCCAAAGGTCAAAGTTACCGCTGCGGTCAGAAGCAAAAACTATCCATTGCCCATCTGGAGAAATAGAGGCAGCAAGGTCATTACCCGGATGAGTAGTAACCGCATGGAGTCCCTCGCCAGGATATTCCAGCAAGGCCTGGTAAATAGTGGCGTATTGAGAAAACACCAGACCTGGCAACAGAAGTAAACAACTACTCACCCCTCTAATTAATGTCCTTGCCCAACATCGTATCACTTTGCTTTTTTCACCCATTGGCCATCTGGCAACTGAATCCACGTTCCGGGTTCAGAATTTTCTCGATTCATCTTGGCAAATATGGAACACACCTGTTTCCTGTCGGTATCCTTAAGATTCGGGTTAATCTCCAGTACCCGGTCTATGATAATCTCACGGTCGCGATTCTCTTCGGCTACAATTTCTTGCACTCGTTTGGCCAAAGTTACATCTTGTGCTATCTTCTCTGGGTGAATGATTTCAAGAAATCCGCGGTTATTTTCACCCACAATCTCCAACCGTTTAAATTCGTCAATATCGTCTTTATTAAATTTACGGTTCTTAATTGCCTGGATTACTCTTCTTTTCTCGGCTGACATTACCGGCGTTTTCTTTCCCCTACCAGGTACCATCCGAGCAGAAGCTAATAATTGAGTGTCACTTTCAATCTCTTGGTAAGTACCAATAACTTGTTTCTCTAAAGCGGTTTTCTCGCCGGTCACCTTAATCTCTGGTGTTTTAATACTACAACCACCAAACCAAAGAGCTACTGCAGCAACAAAAATGAATGTTCTTTTCATAACTCCTCCAATATTTGTGAGTACAACATAAAGGACAAACAGCCAAAATTAGCTCAAAGCCATTAATAAGTAGATGGCTGCTTAGTCTTTTCCAGGTAGGTTTTCAAAACAGCCTTAATACGTCTGCGATCTACCAGGTGATTTTGAACACAAATGTCACGCCACAGATTCAGAAGACTAACCCCGACACTACCATGAGCCAAATAATCAGGAATAATCTCCACACCTGTTTTTAGTTGTTTTTGTCCCATACGAAAAACCTGGTAATTCCAGGAAGTATCAGAAGATTTTACAATTTTATCCAGTACATCCTGACGCACAGTCATAGACCCAAAAGAGAATGCCGCTTCCATCTGTAAATTGAAGCTTGTAATAAAACGGGCTAACTTGTAAGAAAATTTAGGATCAGGAGAAGTAACAGGTATCCCCCAATACCAGCCATGGAGAGCGGATTTACGTGTGCCTATCCGCTGAGGCTGTCCATCTGCTCCAATTTCCAACGAAACTCCCTTGGGCAACACCGCTATTCCAATACTATCAAAATACTGTCTGCTTTCATTAATACGGAACAATTCATTTGGCTGGAGATAGGCAACAAAAACATGTTTCCGAATAATTTGCCACAAGATTTCATTACCTGCCCACCCTGAGTCCCACATTTCAGGATGATAAAACTGTTCTTTCACGAACAGGCTTTCCCATTGTAACATGTCCACAACTGGATCAGCCAACAGGGAGGAAAGGTTACTTTTATTTCCACCCATTGCAAAAATGCGAGTCACCAACTCATGGACTGTTCCAGCATAGTACCGACCGCGATGAGCTAATCGTGGAACCAACAATCCATCGTAAGGAGTATGAGAAAAGTAGTACCCCACCACTACCAGATCGAAAAAGTCCCATTGATTTGGATCAGCCTCGAGCTGATAACCACGTGGTAATCCAAAACGATTGTAATTTCTCAATAGTGTATTAATTTGAGTACGATAGATACTCCAATGTTGTACTACCTCACGTACTTTTGATTTCACATAGAATAACAGAAACACCTCCAGACGATCTGGCAAATAATAGTACTTACCATCGATTTTGCATTCAGCTCTTGCTACTGATAAATATTCTGAGAAATCTGTTTCAAGTTTTTCTGGGTTACAAACTTCAATAAGTGGCTTGATCAGACCTGATTTCACCAAAGATTTTGCCATCTCCGAAGGTACACACACTAAACCAACGTTTTTCTCTCCGGTCTGAGTTTCTAATCGTAAAATTTCTGGTAAGTTCTCCAGTTTATTGGAAGTAGATATTTCAATTTTCCAATTGTGTTTCAAACCAAACTTCTTTACATGCTGATTCAACCAGACTTGTTGTGCTTTTGGCACATAAGCAAACACTGTCATCTTTCTGAACCTTTCGACTCGGCACGATAGAGCTACTGAGAAACAGACAATCAAAATAGTTGCCCAAACTACTTTTGTTCCATAAACACAATTTCTTTTACCTCTCTGCACAATCTTAACATTCCTTTCAAGTTTTTTTGGTTTTTTGAACATTTTTCAACTTTCAGGCTATTGCACTAAAATGATCTGCAAGTCCATAACATTGGTTCCGGTAGGTCCAGATTGAAACAAATCCCCTATTGCTTTGAAATAGTGGTAGGAATCATTATTTTGCAAGTAAGCTTGAGCATCTAAACCCTTATTTTGACCGCGAGCAACTGTGTCGCCGAAAGCGAAAGCGCCAGCAGCATCAGTAGGCCCATCAGTGCCGTCGCTACCAGCAGACAGGACCGCTACATTATCCAGTCCCTGCAAATCAAGAGCAATTGCTAATGCCAGCTCCTGATTTCTTCCTCCTAATCCCTTTCCTCGAATAGTAACAGTAGTTTCGCCTCCAGCGATAATACATGCAGGCGGAGAGAGGGGATTGCCAGAACGAACAACTTCTCGGGCAATAGCTGCTAACACACGAGCAACTTCCCGCGCTTCCCCTTGAATAGAAGAAGAAAGAATCAACGTTCGATAGCCTAACGTCTTAGCTTGCTGATAAGCTCCTTGTAAGGCCTGGTAGTTATTGCCAATAATAAAATTCTTTACTTTGGAAAATACTTCATCACCTGGCTTAGGGGTATCAGATTGTTTCCCTTCCAGGGCTGCAGTTAAAAATCGGACTGCCCTTGGAGGCAATCTATCCCAAAGATGGTAGCGATGTAAAACTGCCACGGCATCTTTGAAGGTACTGGGATCTGGAACCGTGGGTCCGGAGGCGATAATATCAACTGGATCACCAATAACATCGGAGAGAATAAGAGAAAAAACCTGAGCGGGATAGGCATGGCGTGCAAGTTGTCCGCCTTTTACTTGTGAAAGATGCTTACGCACCACATTTATTTGTTCGATAGGAACTCCATTGTTCAGCAATAAGGTAGTAATCTCCTGTTTATCGCGCAGGGTCAAACCAGTAGAAGGAGCAATCAGTAAAGCTGACCCTCCACCTGAGATTAGTACAAAAATCGCGTCTCTTTCTCCTGCACTTTGTACCAGGCGAAGAATTTCTTTTGTTGCTTCCACCCCAGCTTCATCAGGCACCGGGTGTCCTGCTTCTCGTACAGTAATCTTTTCCAATGGCAACCCATGCCCATACTTGGTAATCACTATGCCACCGGCTAAATATTTAGCTAGGATTTCTTCGAGAGCTTTAGCCATTCTTGCAGCCGCTTTACCTGCCCCTACTACCCACAGTTTACCAACTTTGTTCAACGAAAATGAACAGTTTCCAATTTGGGCCAGTTCATCGTTCACTTGTACCCATTGTTTTACTATTCTTTCTGGGTCAACCGCTGCTACTGCTGCCGCAAAGATGGTCATCAACTCGCTTTTCGCTTTTTCACGGAACGAAGTCATTTATTTGGTACTCCCTGATGTAATGACTATCTTTTATCAAAAAGGCTACTCTGGGTACTAACCATATCCAGAATGAATTGCATAGGAATACGAGGAATAGCCACCTTACCACCTGCGATTCGAATTGGAATGTACCAGGGCTGCCGCAATTCAAAAGTAGGATAAAAATTACCATGACGAACCGGAAAAGACAACAATTTAGGTTTGAAACCTAAACCGATTAATCGTCGAACATATTTAATGTTCTGTTCAGCCCCCCGGGGATCAATACTTTTTAACAAATTATCTGTGGCCTGGGAACCAATATCGGTAATTTGCAATTCACCTTCCACCTCCATTTTTTCCCCAGGAGCCAGTCCCCGACCAGAAAAATTAATGGTACCTGCAATTTCAGCAGATTCTTCTTTAGCCATAGCTGTACCAGGAAACTTAGCAGAGTTGATCCGAGCAATTTGAGACCGAAATTGATAACTCATATCTTCCAGCGAACCAGACCCTAAATCTATCAAGCACTGGAAAGCAACATTCCCTTCATAAAGTTTCATGCTAAGCTGAGGAATATTGACCAAACCGTTAGCAAAGCTCATTTGTGCTTTAATATCAGCAATGCGATACTGCATTGCACGAACACTGTCTATTTGCAACGTGGAATAGTAGGGGACAACACCAGAAAGATAGGGTTCCATCTGAGAAAAGAGTGGCAAATACCAGGCAGGAAGGGAACGCCGCGAGGAACTAACCAATAAAGAATTCTCCAAATCGAACATCTGGGAAAAAGGTACGCTGCCATGGATCCCGTACACCGCGATGTCCCGTCCTATACGAGCATTTAAATTACGAAAATCTACTGCTCCATCGAAGATAAGGATATCAACATTATCAGATTTGGAATAAATTCGGCAATTAGCTACAAAATCCCCACCAAGTGCCACATCGGTCAGTAACGGTACGTATTCGAGAGCCTGAAAATTCATCCAGATTTTAAAATCATAAAGAGGATAAACTGCCATGCTATCGATCAGGCCGATGATGTGTAGGGTAATATTCTTCTCTGGTTGATGTATTTCAATTCCAGAAAATTCCAGCCGGTCGAAATTGCTGAGTACAGCCGAACCTTCAATGCGAGTATCTGCCATAGGTTCAGGGAAAGCATCGGTAACATTAAATGCTAATAGCTTTCCCTTAAATGAAGTTTGAATTTGGTTGAGCGTCCCCCACAGCTCACCTCGAATTCTGAGACTATCGAGAGTTAAAAAGGCTTCGGGATAATCAAAACTGTAATTCTCGATAGAAAATCGTCCCGACAAATTATTCTGAAATCGTTTTTGCTCGTCCAACCAGCCGTTCATTTCTATTTGAACTTGTGTTTGCCCTTGCCACTGGGCAGTTTTCAGTGTCTCACGGAGATAGGAGGGCAAAAAAGGTCGCAGTTTGTTATGGTCGATCAGTAGTGGGTCAACATTTATGGTAACTTTTTTACCCAATTTCTCCAATAACATCGTCAGTTTCCCGGTCAGCAAATCATTCAACTGGAACGAGCCCGCTTTAAGGGAAATTTTCTGGAATCCCTTGGTGCTAACTAAAGACCCTTTACCTGCCAAGAACAGTTCAGGCAGAGTTTCGTAACCCTCATCTGTCAGGTATTCCAGGTCTTTTCCATGAAGGTCGAAAGTGAGAAACCCTTTGTAGCCGTAGTTAGTAGTCAGTAAACTGTGAAAGTCAAAATTACCCTTCTCATTACCTGCAGTGAGAGTCTCCAAATCCAGATTACGAATTTGCAGTTCGGCAGTACCAGTAAGATTTTCCACCCCGATAGCCGCCAGGGTCTGTGCTCCACTTACAGTGATGTCGGCGAATAAGAAAGCATCTCCACTGAAGATGTCGTCGATTGCAGTCATAAAGTTTAAATGCTGGGGAACAAAATGTGTTCCCAGCAACACCTCATAATTAACATCCAGAGACTTAGGTTGAACTATAGCGGTGTCGTTCAAAGCATATCTAAATCCAGGGATTTTTACTTTACCCTGGATGTGACCTTTTTGAAATCCATTGGTACCGAACGCTCCTGAGGCCTTCAATTCCCAATGAGCACCGGCAAGTTCAAGTGGATAATCCGTTGAAATAAGACCAAAATCAGACAACACGGATTTGTAAATCAGTTTAATTTGAAACTCTGAAGGAGAAATAGTACCTTGCATTGAGGCTTTTTCAATTCGATATTCTCCTTTCATTTTAAAATCTGGTATTTGCAAAGGCGAGGGTAAATGGAGAGTTTGTAGCCACTCATTCAGTGGTTGGAAGCGAATCACAACAGGAGCAAAATCACATTGAATTCGAGGATGGTTTAGAAGACGCCCAAGCTTTCCCTGCCCTTCAAAATCGAACCACTTACCACACCCCGCCTTTAAAATTTTCAAAATCACATTCAAGGAATCCAAATCCACTAGACCCTTCCATTCAGCCTTCAAATCAGGAAAGTAATTCTGAAATGGTTTTGCTTCAGAAACACCAAAAAGTTTTAATTGTGGTTGTTGAAGTTGTAGCTGACCGTGAAAATCAATGTTTTTTGCATAGGCAGTTTGAGTGAAGAAACGCAGTTGCCATTTGGAGTTTAGCATCACAGTTTTCGACGACCAGGTGCCCAATTGAAATGGAATTTGGGGCTGGTAATAGACCACAATTTGGCCTTCATTAGTATTCACTTGAAGCTTAAATTTCAATGCTCGCCAAAACTCGTCGATGCTACCACGGGGTAGGGACAAATTAGTCAGTTTCACATTTAAACCATCTATTGTCCCTTGTAGATGACCGGCAGAATCGACAACGGTAAAATCCAGTTTGAAGTTTTGCAACAAAAACTCTCGCAGGGAAATGTGAACAGGTAACTCAGTTTTCGAAAAGGCAACCGAACCAGGAGGGGGGGGCTTAGGCTGTGAAATCGACCCAATTGTGCTGGCAGACAACTCAGAACGCCAATAAACATGTGGCTTAATGATACGAATTTGATGAATTTCTAAATGTCGCTTCAATATCGACCACAAACGATAACGGAGCTGAACTTCCGCTACATGAGCAAATACCGAAGTATCATCGGGGGCTTTTTGGTACACAGTTAACCCACGCAGCAAAATTCCAGAAGTAGGATGAATATCAGCTTGCTCAAGGGTAACTTTTTGCTGAAGTTGTTTAGATAACATCTTTTCGACCAAAGTTCTAATCCGTTCCGGAGTGTATTTAATGCGTAGATAGTAGTAAGCCCCTATCCATAAGATAACGAAGCACAAAAAAAGTAGGCCAATAATTTTTAAAAAACGAAGCATAAAAGATTCTTTAGCTTTTTGGACAGCCTGTTAAGTCAGAGCTAATGACCAATGATTAATCAAGAGGGAAAAGTTTGCAATTTGGGGATTGAACGAAGTTGTGGGAGGCGTCTCCAGACGTCGAGACCACCTCGGATTAATATGGCCACCATTAAACCCCAAAATGCTGAAAAGACTCTTTTTTATGGATCGTCACGTCCTCCATATGATTTCAGTGCACTATGGAATCAATGATTTGATCATCTGATACTTTACGCGTCCCATTTTCCCGTTGGTAGTTCTTGATTGTTGAATTAATTCCTTCACTCTCTTGATTCGCTCAGAGATAGGCGGATGAGTGGACAACAGTTGCTCCAGTTTGCTGGGTTCATGCTGCTGAAGGATTTTTAATTTTTGGAAAAATTGCAACATGCCTTTAGGATCATATCCAGCTCGAACGACATATTTCACCCCTAACTTATCAGCCTCATATTCATTCTGACGGCTATATGCTAACAGACCGCCAGTACCAAAAAGATTTGCCACTAGCTTTTTAATTTCCGAAGGGTCATCTCCTAATAACAATGAAACTCCCAGTCGGTAGCCATAGAGAAGAGTCAGGCGTTCGGTAGCATGGCGAGCTACCACGTGACCAATCTCATGTGCCAATACCCCAGCTACTTCTGCCTCGCTATCCGCCTGTTTTAGTAACCCGGTGTAGACATACACATAGCCACCAGGAAGAGCAAATGCATTGATTTGGTCAGGTTCATCAATAATTTTAAAATGGTAAGGGATATCCGGTCGATCTGAAACATTAACTAAACGTTGACCTAATTCCTCAATGAAGCGATTCACTGCTTGTACAGCACACAGCCTACTTTGTACTTCGATCTCCTTAGCAAAACGCGCTCCTAGTTCCAATTCCTGTTTGGTGGAGAAAATATTAGGCTGATACTTATTAACACCCGTAGTTGCACAACTTAAGATTAATAAAATCAAAAAAACAATAAGGGTTATGTAACTTATTATTCCCCTAACTTTTACTATCATTGCTTCCTCCACTCTACTTTTTAGGTTAGATCGTGTTTAAGATATAAAAATCTTTTGCATTTTACAACAAAAATTTGTATTTTGGTAAACGAAACCAACAAAGAAGATGAATTAATCAACAGGCGGGAGGTCGTAATGGATAGTTTCAAAAATCGCATTATTCGGGCTGCTAAACTCGACATCAACCTGTATGAAGAGGTTGAAGCCGACCAGGGAGCAATGGGACAGGCCATGGGAGTAGTGGTACTTTCTAGTCTTGCCGCTGGAATAGGAGGCATCGCAAAAGGAGGATTGGGGGGAATTTTGGTAGGCACTATTACAGCCCTTGTTGGATGGTACATCTGGGCCTATCTCACTTACTTTATTGGCACAAAACTGCTTCCTGAGCCGCAAACCCAATCAGACCCGGGCGAGTTGCTACGAACCATCGGCTTTTCCAGTTCCCCTGGATTAATTAGAATATTAGGTATCATTCCGGGACTGGCAGGAATCACATTTTTTGTTGCCTCAATTTGGATGCTGGCCGCTATGGTAATCGCCGTAAGGCAGGCTCTTGATTATCGTAGCACCTTGCGCGCCGTCGGGGTTTGCGTGATCGGCTGGATTGTTCAGCTATTAGTACTTGCAGTATTGTTTTCGATCTTTGGTGGTTTCACAAAATGAAAAATCATGACGACCCTAACACCTTTTCCACCCCCTGAAAATTGATCTTCTCCAAAAACAATTGACGATGTGGGAAAGGAATTTCAATTCCAGCTTTATCAAGAGCTAATTTAATCTTTTGACGTAATTCGTAACCTAAATCCAATTCTTGGGCAGGATCGTCTATCCATACATGAAGCTCCATATCGATGCTGGATTCGCCAATCTCGCTTACCACTACCCGCGGGGCAGGATTGGATAAAATGCGCGGCTCATCCTTGACAACATCAAGCACCACCTTTTGAGCCTCGGGAATGTATTCTTTGTAGGCAATTCCAAAGGGAACTCTCAGACGCAGCTCTGGATAAGCACTATGGTTTTCGATCTTGCTCTCGATAATCTTATGGTTGGGTAGATCGATCATCATGTTGTCTGGAGTACGCAGTAATGTAGAACGCAAACAAATTTTCTCCACCCGACCATAATTATCATAGAGTACTACGTAATCACCCTCGCGGAAGGGCTTATCAATCAAAATAATTAACCCTGAAATCATATTGGAAAGGGTCTGCTGTGCCGCTAATCCGATAGCTAACCCGGCTACCCCAAGAGTGGAGATTAGGGTAATAACCCGGATCCCGATTTGATCCGACGCAATCATCAAACCAATCCCTAAACAACCATAACGGATTAATTTTACTACTACATCAGAAACACTGGCAGAAACCTGATATCTGGCAAAACTACGCTTGAGAAAAAAGCTAATGAGAAGATAAACACCAAAAAAGATTATCATAATCAGGGTAGCAGCAAGAATATTAGGAATGTAAAGAAGTAACTTGGTAAACATAGCATTGACATCCAATAACCGTATGGCTTCTTGCAATTTTTCCAGCATATAAGTTGTCTCCCTTTAGAAATTGTTCCGGATAAATTTATGGAAAATAACGACTGCAGAGTCTAAAATTGTGGTGATTAGGCTATGGCCCTAAATAAAGAAAGGTATCAAAAGTTATGGGCTTGGTGATTCGTTGACTGAGTTCTTCGACATCCAGAGCAAAAAGAGGACTGATTTCTACGGGTATGCTAACGTTGCCATTGGAATCGCGAGGTACTACAACCCCAATCTGTTCCAACCACCCCCCGTAAAGATTGCACAAATCGCGTTGAGCAGTAGCAGGTGAATCTTCACCAGTGGCGTTTTTTACTGGACTGAATTCTTCCTCCCGCTTTACTTCCATTATTATGGAAGTAGTGGTATCCCGAAGCGCATCAAATATGAAAGTCTCAAATTTGTAACCATTCGGTTGGGTAGGTTTTATTAGCTTTCCGGATTCATCCAAGAATGGAATTTTTTTGTGTGCTACATGGTAGGGTAAACGAAATCCTTCAGCCAACTCCTTTTCTACAAATTTAACTTGAATCATGTGAATTGCAATACTCCCGGCATTGTACTTCAAAGATCCATCCGGATTACGAGCGTACATATCCTCCTTGGACAAATCACTGTATTCAATAACGGTCAACTTGCCATTTTGATAACCAATAACACCTAATTTTTCTTCAGGGTCGCGTTTAGATACTACCTTGCTGGACATCTCTGCCCCGGCCTGGTGGTGGTAGCCAATAAAGATCGGGTCGCAAATCTTAATAAGAACATTGTCCACCTGAAAATAAAAAATTTCCTCTATGCCCCGTGCTTTCATATCTTCTAATGCTCCGCTTTCAACCAGCGCCAAAAGCGTGCCACCATGACCGTTAGGGCTGGTAAAAACATGATCCTTGGCGTCCAGAATTAACTTTCCTTTTTCGTCTACGGCAGGGAGCATAGATTGGGTAAAGAAAAATATATCGTCCGGCGGTAATTGGAAAAAATCATGGTCTTGGAAATACTGACGGGTGGCAGCATCGTTGGATTCACTGGTCATAATGTACCATGGAATAGGAACCTGATAACGCCTTCTTAAAGCCAAAATCTTCTCAGCATGAAACTGGAACAGGGATTTCTTCCTAACCGGGGTAATGGGGAAAATCCCTTTGGGGCCATCAAAGCCCAGACGAGTTCCTTGCCCCCCAGCTACTAACACTACGGCCACTTTGCCGCTGTGTAACAACTTTTCTCCAACTAATTTGGCTTGTTTGGCACGCTGCTTCTGCTCCTCTGTGCGGGGAATCGAAATCACCTTAGGGGGCAACAAAGAAATTCGGCCTTGTTTAGCGGCAGGATTTATTACAAACTTCTGAACCAAGGTCTGTAACAAATCCAGATCGATGCTCTGAAGTTGATGAATAAATTTTTGTCGACTTTTCGGCGATAACTCATCCCAATACCTGAAAATATGACCTTGCCCTGCGTCGATGAATCGCTTTTTTAACGCTTCCAGTTCGCCCTTTTCCATAGTTTGTATCTGGGGTACTTACCAACTGAGAATTTGCTGTCTACAAGTTTATGCCATCCAAAGACTGGAACAGACGGCTTTTCACGGAACTTCTGCGGCAATCGATTCTTCTCTTTCCTGCTTTTTAGTTTCAGCTTTGGAATCGAAAGCTATTTCAAAAACCTCATCCAGTGTGTCCACAAAATGAAACTGTAGCTCATCTTTGGCCTGCTGAGGTACTTCCTCCAGATCCTTCTTATTTTTTTCGGGTAAAATTACCACCTTAATACCAGCACGTTTAGCTGCCAGTATTTTTTCTTTAATTCCACCAACTGGCAGAATTTTGCCCCGCAAAGTAATTTCTCCGGTCATTGCAACGTCGGAACGCACTGGCTCTTCCCGTAGAAGCGATAGTAAAGCTGTTGAAATAGTAACTCCTGCGGAGGGGCCATCTTTGGGGATTGCTCCAGCAGGAACGTGGATATGAATATCATATTTGTCGAAAAAACGCTCGTTAACACCTAATTCTTTAGCTTTAGATCTGATGTAAGAAAGAGCAGCTTGTGCGGATTCTTTCATCACTTCTCCCAGATGGCCAGTGAGAATCAATCCTTTTTTACCTGGCATTTTGGAGGCTTCGATAAACAAAATATCACCACCCGAGGGGGTCCAGGCCAAACCGGTAGCCACACCAGGTTCAGACGTACGTTCAGCCACTTCGAAGAAAAAGCGAGGAGGACCTAAAAACTCCGGGATTCTACTTTCAGTAATTTGCTGTTTTTCAGTTTCTCCTTCAGCTACTTTTCTTGCCACACGGCGACAAATAGCGGCGATCTCGCGCTCCAAATTTCGCAATCCTGCCTCGCGAGTGTACTCCCGTACAATTCGCATGATTGCTTCATCATCAAAAACAAGATGGTCCTCGGTCAAACCATGTGCTTCCAATTGCTTGGGTATGAGGTACTTTTTGGCAATATGAAGCTTTTCTTCCTCAGTGTAACCAGGAAGCTCTAATACTTCCATGCGATCCCGCAGAGCTGCTGGAATAGGATCTAATAAATTAGCGGTAGTAATAAACATCACTTTGGTCAGATCAAAGGGCACGTCCAAATAGTGATCGACAAAGGCGTAGTTCTGCTCGGGATCAAGTACCTCCAGCAAAGCCGAGGAGGGGTCACCACGAAAATCTACTCCCAGTTTGTCCACTTCGTCCAGCATAAAAACGGGGTTATTTGAACCAGCATTGCGGATTCCCTGAATAATCCGACCTGGTAGTGCTCCGATATAGGTGCGACGATGGCCGCGGATTTCTGCTTCGTCTCGTGCCCCACCTAACGAAATGCGAACAAACTTTCGACCCAATGCCCGAGCAATTGATCTTCCCAGAGAAGTCTTCCCTACTCCGGGGGGACCAACGAAACAAAGAATAGGCCCTTTCATATCGCTTTTCAATTTACGCACCGCCAAATATTCTAAAATCCGTTCTTTAACCTTATCCAGATCGTAATGATCTTCATCTAACACCTTTTGGGCTTGAGCAATGTCCAGATTATCCTCAGTAGAGACAGACCAGGGTAAAGCAATCAACCAATCAAGGTAGGTACGAGACACGGTGTATTCGGCCGCTCCAGGAGGCATTTTGGACAAACGATCCAGCTCCCGCATAGCTTCCTTTTCCACATCCTTGGGCATTTTAGCTGCTTTGATTTTTTCCTTGAGCTCTTTAATTTCCATGGTGCGTTCATCTTCCTCGCCCAACTCTTTGCGAATAGCCTCCAATTGCTGGCGCAAGAAATACTCACGTTGATTCTTACTAAGCTCCGATTGCACCTGACTTTGAATCTTCGTACCCACTTCCAGCACTTGTAACTCACGATTAATAAAAATGGTCAACTTTTCAAGTCGCTTTTTCACATCAATAGCTTCCAGAATCTGTTGCTTTTCTTCCAGACTTAGATTAAGGTTCGAAGCCACTAAATCGGCCAATTTACCAGGATGAGAAATATTCATCACAGCAATCTGGAGCTCGTCTGGTAACTGCGGCACTAAATTGACAATTTTCTGAAACTGAATCGTTATGTTTTTTGCAAGAGCCTCCAGTTCCAGAGACTTTTCTATTACATCTTCCAATGGCTGAATTTTTGCTTTCAAATAAGGCTCGGTTTGAACGTACTCCAACACTTCCATTCGCGTCAAACCTTGAACCAAAACACGTACAGAACCATCGGGAAATTTCAGCATCTTAAGAATAGTAGCCACAGTACCATATTTGAACAGATCCTCCCCTTTGGGATCTTCAACGTCTGTTTTCCGCTGTGCCACCAATCCCAGAATGCGGTTACCAATAAGTACATCATCAATCAATTTGATCGATTTGGGCCGTGCTACAAACAAAGGAGATACCATAAAGGGATAAATTACAGTATCCCGTAACGCCAAAATAGGTACCTCGTCAGGAATTTCTATTTTCTCAATTTCAGATTCATCTTTTGCTCCAGGCAACTCCTCCTTTATTACATCATTGGAAACGTTGTGTTTTTCATTTGTATCCATAACGTTCTCCTCTCTGCTTACGTCGAATCATCCTCCAAATGTTAACTTGGACTTTAATCTCCCCTCCATCAGAGGTTGCTACATGTCTAAGCTTGTTAATATCACATCTATTAATATTATCGGCTAACAGGCGCGATTTACTAATCTTCGATAGTAACAACCACAGTTTCCTCAGAAATTGTTGCGGCCTTGGGCAAAACTAATTTCAAAATCCCACTCTCATAAACAGCCTGGATGTTATCGCAATCAATATCATCAGGTAATTTCAACTTGCGCAGAAAATTGCCATAACTAATCTCCATCAAATGAAAATGCTCGCGCTGTTCCGGACACTCATCCTGCCTCTGCCCGCTGATAGTGAGCACTCGCCCAGCAAGTTGTACCTTAATGTCTTCTTTCCGCACTCCAGCCAATTCTACTTTGATGATAAACTCATCTCTAGTTTCATAGACATCAACATGGGGCGCCCAAGCATTTTCTGAAAACATCAACATAGGATTTTTGGACACAAAAAAATCCTTCAACAATCTCTCGATTTCTTTCTCCATTTCTTTGAGATTGTCTAAAGCTTTGTTCACATTGTGATCCTCAAAAGGCATAATAGGCCTCCTTACAATACTAAACTACACCTCCTATTAAGAAACTTAAGCTTGGCAATTCTAAATATATGAAAAAAAGACCCTCTTCACAAGCAAAATCTGATCATCTCTGTTTGATTAGCCACCCCAAGTGATGTTTTTTTAATTAATACTTCTGGATCTTCTTTAAATCTTTATCCTTACCGATAACAACTAAAATATCACTATCCTTAATCTTATAATCGGCACGAGGTATTAGAGAAACCTTCTCAGGGATCATCTCCTTTACTACTAAAACTTGAATGCCATATTTGTTGCGCAGGTTTAATTCACTCAATGTTTTACCAATAAACTCTTTCGGTGGAACAATCTCGATCACACTAATATCATGCCCCAGGGGGATGTATTCCAATACATTAGGATGGCTAATGCTCTGAGCAATTCGAAAAGCCATATCCCGTTCCGGGAACACGGTACTGGTCGCCCCAATAATGTCTAATATCTTCTCATGATCCTCGGTTACACTTTTGACGATAATCTCTTTCACACCTAATTCTCGTAGATGAAGGGTAACCAACACACTGGAATCAATTCTTTCGCCCAGACATACTACCACAACATCCACATCTTGTAACCCCAAATTTTTCAAGGTTTCCTTGTCAGTTGCATCGGCAATAATCGCTTTCTGCACAAAAGATTTCACCTTGTCAACCCGCTCTTTATCGCTGTCAATCACCATAACCGGAAACCCTTCATCCACCAGATATTTAGTAAGATAGTAACCAAAATTGCTAAGGCCAATAACCGTAAAAGAACGCATAATATTTTCACTCCCGGCAAATTTCAAAATAAGATTTCTTCTAATTAAAAAAACGAAAAAAAGCAGACCGCGGTCTGCCTTTAGAAAAAAATAATTCTAACAAAGAGAAAAAGCTCACTCGTACCATTCAAAAATTTCTTTGGGAATAGAAGTGAAGCCACGATATCCTGAGTTGCTTCCTTTGCTCTTCTCTATTTCGTCTTGGCAGTTACGACAATACAATGCTGTAGGAAGTGCTTCCAGACGCTCATAGCCAATTTCTTTACCACAATTTTCGCAAATACCATAAGTTCCCTCCTTAATTTTTCGCAACGAACGCCTGATAGCCATCAATTCATTGGCAAGTTCGCTTTCCATGTTCAACAAATTATTCACAGCATTATCTACTGTAACTCGATCAATCCAATCTGCAGTGTGGTCATTTTGCAATTGGCCTAAATCCTCAGAGCTGGCTCCAACCTTACCCAGAATTTCACGCTGTCTCTCTAATAGCAAATTTCTTATCCTTTCTAATTTTTCTTTTTCCATATCTGCCTCACCTCCATATGATTCCAGAATTTTACACATCTTATCTGCGTAACTTCAAATCATTATTTTTATCCCAGATTCGGAAAACTTAAAAATACGCACCATTTTTATTAATTACCCCGTTGCGAACTTTGCGACTTCTTGGCAAACTTTGCGGTAAAAATTCCTTTTGATACACCCCCGATATGTAATTTTTAAACTTATGGAGTCAAACCCAAGCCTTATTTGACACAAGTGCAAAAGCTAAAAAATCTTTAGCAGAATTTTCCGAATTTGGGTTTATTTCTCCCAATGACGTAATGTATTCTCTAAATGTCTAACACTGCACGGATAACCACCATTTTGATATTCACATTCATCCCAATACAGGCAATTGACTGAACAAATGATCGTCTCTTGGGAAGTAGGTTCAACCTTGGCATTAAGGCGATTCAAGTTGCGTTGCAAGCGCTTATTTTCTAAATACGACTTCAGCCTGGAAAAGTTCATCAACTTTGCTGAAACAATTTGAGAGATTCTTTTGGCAGCACGACTTTTAGGATTCCAAATCATGAAAGGCTTCTTTTGCATAGCGGCGTTACGCACATCCTCATCATATTCAATAAACCCCCAATAATCCATCTCTAACATAAGCATTTCCCCTACTGCTGTTTTTAGTGCCATCCCTTCCAAAGCTTCTTCCGACTGCATTACCATGTTCAATATAAGCTTAGGTTGGAATTTTCGCAGAATCCCTTGAAAAACAGACGCAGCATCATTATCTATGTTTTCGACTTTTTTGTAAAGTTCTTTAATCGAAAAAGTGGCCTCGCGATCATTAAAGTAGCCGTGCACATCGAAAATCGAAGATAACTCAGGATGTCTATGAAAAGTTTGGGTCAACTTGCGCAGTAAAGCCGTTTTGATGAAATAAAATGTTTCCTGAATAGAAGCCGGCTCTGGTGTAGATATTACAATCCCCTCCCCAGCAGCCAGAAAAAAATCGATAACATTGTAAGAAGAGCCAGCGCCTAAATCCAAAAGAATATAATCAGCATCGATTTGCTTAAGTTGCCGGATAAGATGTAACTTCTGACTATATTTGGGATTAGCTAAACCCAGAGTACCACAGGCCCCACTGATAAACTTTAGATTTTCCAACGAAGTATCAAGCAAAATATCATTAAGCGATGATTTTTGCATGGTGTAAAAGTCAAAGAAAGTATACTCTGGGTCCTCAATCCCCAAGAAAGTATGAAGATTAGCACCCCCAAGATCTGCATCTACTAGTACTGTCCGTCTCCCAAAAGAAGCTAACGCCATTCCCAAAGCAATAGTAATAACAGTTTTCCCTACTCCTCCTTTCCCACCTCCGATTGCTAATACAATCTTTTCTGCGGTCTGGGACTGAAGAAAGATATTTCGCGTCTCTTCGCTTTCACTGATCGGTTGCCAGACCCCCTGAAGCTCATCCCAAACCAAATCAGAAGGTTTGACCTTACGCTGACGCACCCATTGTTGCAATTCTCTCTTAGAAACTGGGCCAACCTGCTGACCCTGCAACATGACAAACAAATTTTGTGCGCTCATAGCACTCTTGAGTCAACTTAAATTACTCATGAATTTATTTTTACAGGTGTTGCATACCATAATAACAACGTACCAATCGCACTCCCAAGTGATGTTTGAGTAGTAGCCGATCGCGCACAGTGTACATCGCTGCCTTTACTTTGGGACTGCGCTGAAACCACCGGGAGAAGAAACAACCAGGCCGACTTGGCTCTGGTTCTTCTCTGGGAGGCGGTTGAGTCTCTGTCACCCCAGAGTAAGCATCAATCCGCCCCTCACCTTCAATATTGTCATCACCGGTTCCCAAATCTACTGCATATCCCTCGAATCTAGCCTTAAGATTCTCCGGAGACAAGTCGGGATGTTTTTTCAGCACCAGCAACCCACAGCCTGCAGCTAAGGGGGTAGCCATGCTGGTTCCTGAAAGTTCGGTGTAATATTGATCAATTACATTTCCGAGAGAAGTATTTTTAGCACGCCCAGCAATAATATTTACCCCAGGCGCCACCACATCAGGT
>Ga0164310_10000452_pt1 | contig 21775 bp, 21 predicted proteins | sample GuaBasSedimGuay1_FD_121795 | JGI IMG/M metagenome (GOLD analysis project Ga0164310, IMG submission 121795) | Subseafloor sediment microbial communities from Guaymas Basin, Gulf of California, Mexico - Guay1, Core 4569-9, 0-3 cm | ecosystem: Environmental > Aquatic > Marine > Hydrothermal vents... | reverse complement strand
GGAGATATTGTAAATATAAATTTAGATGCGGTTACCGCAATTGCCGATGCAAAAGTCGCTGCTGAAGGAATCCATAAATTCCTTGTTCAAAAACCTTAACTCCTACAAATGTTTTAAAAGTTAAATTAAGAGTTAAAATTTTTGTTTTGTTTAGATTCTCGGTGCCGATTTTTTATAAGTCTCTGATTTATTTGACATAATATTTTCTCTTTTTGTTCAAAAATAAAAGAATTTCCGCCAGAGGCAGATCCGCCAATACTTTCTAAATAAAAGGCGGAAAAAGGGGGCGAAAAATTCAAAAGAAAAAATTTTTTTGTGGGCGATTTTGATGTTTTTGTCCCGACGTAACGTCGGGACTCTCATAACTCCCTAGTTATGACTAAAAAGCAGAGAAAAAGAAAAACCCCCGCCTAAGGCGCATAGTGCTTACGCACTAAAGCTTCGCAATGCCTCTTCATAAAGGGGTTCTACCCCTTTCTGATGCTTCGCTTGAAAGGTATTCAAAGAAGAATTTCACGCTACGCTTGTCAATCCCTGAAGAGATTCAAAGAAGAAGTTTGGTTTTGTAGGGGGGTATTTTTATATTCGGAAGGTAAGAAGTAAATTGAGGGGATAGGTTAAAGAAAATTATGCTTGGATTTCTCCCCACCTATTGTCGGGATCCATTGCCTGCGCTCAGAGCCAATTTATCCCCCCTATGGAGAAAGATTTAGTTTGACAAAATATGACAAAAGATGTAAAGTAAACTTATTGTTTCGTCTCTCCAATGTTCTCTTTTCGTTCTTTAAAATTCAATGATCAATTGCACCGCTCGCTTGGGCCTACGTTAGAAGGATAACGGGGTCGGCCTTTGAAACTTGAGAACATTTGACAAAGAGGCCTAAAGATGTAAGGCAGGGATATGGCACGGCCATCTCGATTATATAGGGAGAAAGGTATTTATCGTGACACATTATTGTTTGAATCAGTATTGTGTCAGATAGGGTTGAGCCTACTTATATAAGTTATACTCAAGATAAATTAGCCCTTAAGGAAGCAATTACTCACAAAACAGTGAGGCAGATACAACTTAAGAATGAAGAGATTTGAGGTTTTTTATTAAGTAATGTTTAATCCTTTCAAAAAAAGATACAGGTTTAGATTAATAATTCCGAAATACCCTGCCTTCAATATTTATTCAAATATTGCCAGAATAACTACTGCTCTTGGTCCTGTTTGTATAGCTACTGTGGTTAAGGAGATGGAGGACTGGGATGTTGAAGTTATTGATGAGAATAATCTTGGCAAATGTGGGCCCCGTTCTCTATCTGGAGGAGCTGACCATAGTCTTTTGCAGTATATGAGAGAAGCAGATGTGGTTGGTTTGTATGGGGGTCTTACAAGTACTATCCCCAGGCTCTATGAGATAGCTCGTTTCTATAAAGAGAGAGGGGCTATAGTCATTGCAGGGGGCCAACATTTTGTTGGAGAGAATATTGGTGAGGCTTTGAATTCTTATATTGATTATGTGGTTATTGGCGAAGGTGAAGAGACTATAAAAGAGCTTCTGGGGGCTCTTCAAGAAAATAGAGATGTATCAAGAATAAAGGGGATTGCCTATTTAAAAGGGGAGAGAGTAGTCTTAACTGAGCCTAGAGAGCCTATTACTGATTTTGACAAATTGCCCCATCCGGATTTTTCTTTAGTCCGTTACGCAAAGATAAAGCTTTATCCTATAGGGAGAGTTAGAGGATGTGGAATGAATTGTGAATTTTGCACGGTAAAAGGTAGACCCCGGCCTGCTTCTGTGGAACGAGTGCTTGAAGATATTCGGCTTGTTGTGGAGAGTAGAGATGGTCGGCATTTTTTTATCGTTGATGACCTCTTTGGTCAATATCGAGAGGAAACGATTCGTTTCTGTAATATGCTTAGAGATTATCAAGACCAGATAAGGAGAAGGTTAGATTTTACAGTTCAGATAAGATTGGATAAAGCTAAAGATTCTCAGCTTCTTTCTGCGATGAGAAGAGCTGGGATTAATATGGTAGCTATTGGTTTTGAATCTCCTATTGATGAGGAGCTAAAAGCAATGAATAAATGTATTAGGACTGAAGATATGATAGAATTAGCCAGAATATTTCATAGATTTGGATTCTTGGTCCATGGTATGTTTATATTTGGTTATCCTTTAAGAGAAAATATCTCTTTTAGTTTGTCAGAGGAAGAGCGCATTAGGCGGTTTAAAAGATTTATTAAAGAAGCAAAGATCGATACTATTCAGGTCTTACTCCCTGTTCCTTTACCCGGTACAGAGTTAAGATATAGATTAGAGAGGCAGAAGAGAATTTATCCTCTTGAGGATATTGGTTGGGAATATTATGATGGAAATTTTCCTCTTTTTGAGCCTGATAAGCCTCTGAGCGCTTCTAGTTTACAAAGTTCTATACTTAAAATTATGGGCAAGTTTTACCAATTTAAATATATATTTATAATGGGACTACATATATTTTTGTTCCCTTCCTTAATCTTCTTTTTGAATAATATTAAAATAGGCTGGAGAAAGTGGTATCGTTTATGGCGTAATGGTTTAATTCGGTTTGGAGGATGGAAAATTATGAAAGATTGGAAGTCAGAGTTTAAAAAGGATAGATTTTTCGAGAAGTTGAAAGAGGCAGAGAAAAAAATAAAGATACTGAGAGATAAAGAGATTTGATTCTAATGTGTGGGTGATTGTTCTTTTAGGGGTAATTGCAATTTTAGTGTTTTTAGTTAAAGAGTTATTTTTTCCTTCGGAAAGTAAAAATAAGAAAGAAGAAGACTATGAAGAGAAAATGCAGGAGTTGGATGAAGAACTGGAAGACTACGATTACTTAGATGATATAACTGGAAAAGAAGATAAACCCTGGATATAACTACTAAGCCCCCAATATTTAAAATCTATATTTACACCTTCACCCCAGGATGGATCTTGTTGACAAATTTCAGATATAAAGTATAATAAATTAACAAAAATGTTAATTATCTATGCTTATGAATAATTACCGTAAACTTAGGAAAATACGAAAAGTTTATTTCGGCTATGAGGAGATAGCAAAGGTGTTGGGAATATCTTTCGATTCTGCACGGGTTGAGGCAGGACGCTTCGTAAAATACGGGTTAATTATTAGGATTAAACGAAATATTTATGTTTTAAGAGAGGTTTGGAGTAAACTTGACAGGGAAGAAAGGTTTTTATTAGCGAATATCCTTCAGGTACCTTCTTATATTTCTTTGATGAGCGCCCTTGATTATTATCGGATAACCACCCAAATCCAACAGGATTTCTTTGAATCTGTATGTCTGAGGAGGACAAAGGAAATTTCTCTTGAAGGGGTTATGTTTAATTACACAAAGATTAACCCCAAGTTATACTTTGGTTTTGTGAAGGTTAAAGATTTCTTTATTGCTACGCCGGAGAAGGCTTTCTTGGATGCGCTGTATTTATCTTTGCTAGGGCGCTATAAATTTGACAAAACTTCTCTTGATTATAATAAGTTCAATTTAAATAATCTGAAGACACTAGCAAAAAAGTTTCCCCGAAGAGTACAGAGAGCTGTTAAGGAGTATGTATAATTTACATAAGCACGAAATATTTGAAATTGAAGTCTTGGAGAAGTTAAATAATGCGAGATTCCTTGAGCCGCTTGTATTCGGCGGAGGAACGATGCTTAGGCTCTGCTGGGGCCTGCCTCGTTATTCAGTAGACCTTGATTTCTGGTTCATAAAAAAAATAAACCAGAAAAGATATTTTAGCAAACTAAAGGAATATCTTTCTTCACTATATGAGTTAACTGATTCTAATATAAAATTCTATTCTCTTCTTTTTGAGATACGGACAGCCAATTACCCTAATAGATTAAAAATCGAGATAAGAAAAGAGACAGAACCTTGTGATTTTGAACAGAAGATAGCCTTCTCACCTTATGCAACAAGACAGGTTGCTCTCAGAGTTCATACCTTAGGCCAAACTTTAAGAAATAAAATCGCTGCTGCCCTTGACAGAAAAGATATAAGAGATTGTTTTGACATAGAGTTTTTATTGCGGCAGGGTTTATCTTTAGAGGCAGATGTTAATCAACTTAAGAGCCTAAAGGAGCTTATCCTTTCATTTAGAGATAAAGATTATAAGGTAACTTTGGGTTCTCTGCTGGATAGGAAAGAACGCGATTATTATTCTGCCAACAAATTTACCTATTTGTTGGCCAAGATAAACGGGCAGCTTTCAAAGTAAATTATATATTTATGCCTAAAGTCTATATTAAAACATTCGGATGTCAGATGAACGATAGGGATTCGGAGGCTTTGGCAGGGATATTTCTTGAGAAAGGCTGGTCGTTAACAGCTGAGCCTGAAGATGCAGATGTTATTTTAGTTAATACCTGTTCAGTTCGTGAGCATGCTGAAAATAGGGCAATATCTTTTCTGGGTAGTTTAAAGCGTTTAGGGGTTAGGGGTAAGCGGTTAGTTCAAAAAAATAGTGAGAATTCACTAAACGCTAACCGCTATACGCTAACCGCTAAACCTGTTATAGGTTTAATTGGCTGTATGGCTCGCAATAGAGGCAAGGAGTTATTTAAGAAGATGAATCATATCGATTTAGTCTGTGGTCCTAGTTCTTTTGATAAAGTGTTTGAGTATGTAGATAAAATTAAGAAGGAAAAAGTTCGAGTGATAGATTTAGAAGACCGAGTTCGTAATGAAGAGTTCTATCATGCTTCTTTTAGAGTCGATGCTCACCATGCGCAGGTAGTAATCTCTACCGGTTGTTCGAATTATTGCTCTTACTGTGTGGTGCCTTTCGTTAGAGGAAATTTGCGTCCTCGCCATCCTGACGATATAATAAGAGAGATAGAAAGAAACTTATCCTTGGGAATAAAAAGAATTACTTTATTAGGTCAGAATGTTAACGACTATAATTACGCTGGTACTAATTTTGTGAAGCTCCTAGAGAAGATAACTAAGATTGAGGAACTCAAAGAGATAGATTTTGTTACTTCTCATCCTAAGAATACCTCAAAAGAGTTATTCTACCTTATGGCAAGTTCACCAAAAATTAGAAAGCACCTTCATCTTCCCTTTCAATCCGGTTCAAATAGAATTTTAGCACTTATGAACCGAGGTTACACAAGAGAATTTTACCTTAATTTAGTAAAGGATTATAAAAAGATCGTGAAGGGCTCATTAAGTACAGATATTATAGTAGGATTTCCTTATGAAGATGAAGAAGATTTTAACTTTACCAAGCAGGTCTTAGAAGAGGTTAGGTTTAGGTACGCTTACATCTTTAAGTACTCTCCTCGTCCTAATACTAAAGCTTATTCATTAGGGGATGATGTTCCTGAGAAAGAAAAAGAAAGAAGGCACGCAATTTTACTTAACCTTCAGAAAGAGATAAGTAAGAGTTATGATAATTAGGGTTTCTGTTTTTGGAATATTTCTTTTATTTACTTTATCGGTTATTGCTCAACCTTCCTTAGAAGAAGCTTATAAATCTTATCTTTTAGGTGATTGGGGTAACTCTTTATTTGAGGGCTTAGAAATAGAGAAAACTTCACCTAGTCCCCAAATCTTTTATCTTCTGGGGATGAATTATCTTAAGTTGGAAGATTTCCCTAGAGCAAGAGATTATTTCCGTAAGGTTATTAAGAATTTTCCTCAATCTAAGCTGTATGAATCTTCATTTATTAAGTTAGGCGATGCCTATTTCTTAGAAGAAGATTTTAATAAGGCCACTCTTACCTACGAGTATGTTTTGAAGAATTTTCCCTCTACTCAATTTAAGCCACTTATCTATCTTCGGTTAGCTCAAAGTTACGCCAAGCAGGGATTATGGGGAAAAGAAAGAGTATATATAGATAAAATAAAGAAAGAGTATCCGGAAAGTGTTGAAAAAAAGTATGCCGAGATTTTAGAGAAGAGAGGGTTTTTCTTTACTATTCAAGTGGGTGCTTTTTCTCATAAGAAAAATGCTCTTAGGGTTGTAAAAAGGTTAAAGAAGCGTTACCCTGTTTATTTAGTGAAAGAAAGATTTGGCGACCTTCTTCTCTATAAAGTTAGGGTGGGAAAATTCAAAGAGAGAAAGCGTGCGGAAGATATTGCCTCTTCTCTAATAGATAAAGGATACCCTGCCCGGATATATCCTTAAGAAGATGAGCCTATAGTATGGTGAGCAAAATAATCTTCATCGTAGGTCCCACTGCCACTGGTAAAACTCAAGTAGGTTATCTTTTAGCTAAAAAGATAGGAGGTCAAATCATTTCCTGTGATTCTACACTTGTCTATCGAGAGCCTAAAATTATTACCTCTAAGCCACCTTCTTATATGCTTAAGGAAATACCTCATCACTTTGTGGATATAATTTCGGTAGAGACCAGTTACGATGTATTTACTTATTATCTTGAGGCAAGAGAAGTAATTAGGGATTTATGGGACAGAGGAGTTCCTATAGTTGTTTGTGGAGGGAGTGGGCTTTATTTCCAGGCTATTTTAGATGGAATTTTTGAGGGGGCAGGAAGTAGTTTCTCTTTGAGAGAAAAGTTGCGCAAAGAAGCGGATATAAAAGGTAATCTTTATCTTTACAATAAACTGAAAGAAGTAGACCCTCAGGGAGCAGAAAGAATTTCTTCCAACGATTTAAAAAGAATCATAAGAGCATTAGAGGTTTACTATACTACTGGTGAACCCATCTCTCAGAGACAAAAGAAGCGGTGGGGAATTTGGAGTAAGTATCCAGTAAAGATATTTGGCTTTTTCTTAAGAAGGAATTTGCTCTATGAGGTTATAAATTGGCGGACAGAAGAAATGTTTAAGAAAGGAGCAGTTAAAGAAGTAAGTGAGCTCATTAAACTGAATCTTTCCATTACTGCCAAAAAGATTATAGGGATAAAGGAAATAAAATCATTCTTAGAAGGAAATATTAGTTTAGATGAGGCTAAAGAGGCGATGAAAAGAAATACCCGCCGTTTTGCTAAGAGACAATTTACTTGGTTTAATAGAGAAAAAAGGTTAGAATGGATAGATGTAGAAGATAAAACTTCCTCGTATTTGGTGGAGTATATTTTAAGAAATGTACGAAACTCAAAAAACTGAAAGAGCTCTTCTAGTAATAGTAGAGGTTGAAGGAGAAAGACAAATTTGGTCTTCTCAGGAGTTAGCTGAGGAACTTAAGAACTTAGTTATCTCTACAGGGATAGATGTAGGAGGTCTTATATTTGTAAAACGGAAGGAAATTAATCCTTCTCTTTATATCGGAAAAGGTAAAGCCTTAGAATTAGCTAAAATTGTCCAGCAGGAGAGTGTGAATGTTATTATTTTCAATAATAACTTAAGCTTTACCCAGCAGAGAAATTTAGAGGAGATAGTAGGGATTAAAACTATCGATCGCACCCAATTGATTTTAGATATATTTGCCCGCCATGCCCATACTCAGGAAGGAGCATTACAAGTAGAGCTTGCCCAGTTAGAGTATCTTTTACCTCGACTTAAAGGTAAAGGAATAATGCTTTCTCGTCTGGGAGGAGGGATTGGTACCCGTGGACCAGGAGAAAAAAAATTGGAGGTAGATAAAAGACGCATCTCTGATAGAATTACAAAATTAAAAAAAGACCTAGACCATCTAAAGAGACATCGCCAACTTCTTCGAAAAAAACGTGAAAAAGAAAAGATACCTATCTGTTCTTTAGTGGGATATACTAACGCAGGCAAAACTACTCTCTTAAACGCACTAACAGGTGAGCATCAAAAGACTTCTTCTTATCTTTTTACCACTTTAGATCCTATAAGTAGAACTCTCCATTTAGAAGGTAACCTCAAAGCAATAGTTACCGATACTGTGGGTTTTCTTTATAAATTGCCTCCCAACCTTATCGAAGCTTTTAAAGCCACCTTAGAAGAACTTCACTACGCCCATCTTCTTCTTCATATAGTAGATGGAAGCAATAAAAACTATACTAAGTTGATTGGCGCCGTTAATACCATCTTAAAGGATTTATCTCTTCTAGATAAAAATATCATTTTAGTTTTTAATAAAATAGACAAGCTTACTGAGGAAGAATTAGAAATCCTAAAGGGTAAATTTCCTGAGGCAGTATTTATCTCTGCCCTGAAGAAGTTAAATTTAGATTCCCTTCTTAGAAGGATTGAGAAGGTTCTTTTCGGAGAGACAATAGAGGTGAGTTTAAATATTTCCTTAAAAAACTTAGACCTTTTAAACTGGATTTATGAACACGCCCAGGTTGTAAACACTCAGTATTACCAAGATAGGGTAGTAGTAGCAGTCCGGATAAAGGAAGGATTTCTCCCCTTTTTGAATAACGGAAAAGTTTTTTTTAAAAAAACATAACAATTTCAACAGAAAACAAAAATTCTTTTGAGAAAAAAATAAAAAAATTTTTAAAAAATACTTGACAAAATTTTAGTTTTATGTTATATAAAAAATCGGGATGAAGAGGCAGCGAAGAGAATACCCAAGTTGGGAAGAGTTAGAAGAGTTATTAGACATAGAAATCCCTGAGGATGAGCCTCTATATCCTTTAAATATTGTTTGTAAACTTTTGAAAATGCATTCTTGGACAGTTAACGAGGTTATCAAAGAAGGTCTTATAAGGCCCAAGAAAGTAGGCAAGAGAAAAAAGCTTTTCTCTTATCAGGATATAAAACGTCTTAAATATGTTAAATATCTTATGGAGGTAAAGGGAGTTAACATCAAGGGAGTTAAGATGATCTTTGAGATAAGAAGAGAAATTTAATTTTTTTCTTGTCTTCTTAGCAGATACGCTTAGGGAGTGCTAACTAAGGAAGCTGAGAGGAAAGGAGGTGAGACTATGAAGCTAGTAAGATACAGAAAGGATCCTTGGAAGGCTCTAGAGGATTTACAGAATGAGATTAACCGACTGTTTGATTTCTCCTTTGCCAAATTGCCTACTCTGAGAGAAGAGGTATTAGCACCCTCGGTAGACATCTATGAGGATAAAGATAACATCTATGTGGAAAGTGATCTTCCAGGATTTGAGCAGAAAGATATAAACATATCTTTAAAGGGCAACACCCTTACTATTTCTGCTCAAAGAGATGAGAAAAGAGAGGAGAAAAAGAAAGATTACTACCACTGTGAGCGTTTCCAAGGAAAGTTCTACAGGGAGTTAGACTTGCCTACAACCGTAGAGACGGATAAAATAAAAGCTAATTATAAGAATGGAGTTTTAAAAATCACTCTTCCTAAGAAAGAGGAAGAGAAGGAAAAGGAGATTAAGATCGATGTGGAATAGAAAAGAAACCTTAGTTAGCACTCCCTAAGCAAGATTAAGGAGAGAGAATGATACCTTTAAGAGATGATATTCCTCATAGAAGAAAACCTATAGTAACGGTAGTAATACTAGCTATTAACATATGTGTCTACCTTTATGAGCTCTTTTTAGGCATGGAGTTAGATAATTTTGTTTTTAGGTATGGTTTTATTCCTTATAAACTAATTATGCCTTTAAGTGTACATGCGAAATTGATTCCTTTATTTACCAGTATGTTTATGCATGCAGGATTCTTGCACCTTTTAGGGAATTCTCTCTACCTTTGGATTTTTGCTGATAACGTGGAGGATAGGTTAGGCCACTTTAATTTTCTGATTTTCTATCTTTTGTGCGGAATTTCTGCAAGCTTAATTCATGCTCTTTTTAATTGGGGCTCCAAAGTTCCTGCTGTAGGAGCTTCGGGTGCTATCGCAGGAATTTTAGGAGCGTACTTTTTGATGTTTCCTAAGGCTAGAGTATTAACTTTGGTACCTTTATTTCTATTTTGGGAGATAGTGGAGATTCCTGCATTTTTCTTTTTAGGGTTTTGGTTTTTATACCAGTTTCTATTAGGATTGGTTTCTTTGGGAAGGATGGGCGCAGGTATTGCCTTTTGGGCCCACATCGGTGGATTTCTTAGTGGGGTAGTTTTCTTAAGATTTTTTCTTAAGAGAAGAACTTACTGGTAATTTTCGAATCATATTTTGGGATAAATCTTAGGAGGTAGATATGAACTTAGATAATTTTACTCTACGAGCACAGGAAGCAATAAATAATTCGGTAAGTTTAGCAACCAAGCTTAAACATCAGAGTCTTTTACCTGAACATCTTCTCTACTCTTTGTTGGATACTCCTCAAGGAGTTGCTAGGGGGATTTTATCTCATTTAGGGTTAGATATAGGGGAGTTAAAAGTTAAGATTCAGAAGTTTTTAGATGATCAACCTAAGGTGTTACCAACTACATCAGGAATGTATGCTTCCACCCGCTTTACTCAGGTAATTAATGAAGCCAAAGATTTCTCTAAAGATTTAGGAGATACCTTTATAAGTAGTGAACATTTACTTTTAGGAATAGCTAAAGATAGAGAAGGTTGGCTATTTAGGTATCTGAATCAGCAAGGAATTACTTTGGACGATCTTGTTCGAGCGATTAAGGAAATAAGAGGGGCTAGTTCTGCTCAGTCACCCGATGCTGAAGCTACTTACCGAGCTTTAGAGAAATTTGGAAGGGATCTAACTGAACTGGCGAAGAAAGGAAAATTAGATCCAGTGATTGGCAGAGATGAAGAGATTAGAAGAGTAATTCAAGTCCTTTCACGAAGAACAAAAAATAATCCTGTTTTGATTGGAGAACCAGGTGTAGGTAAAACTGCTATTGTAGAAGGGTTAGCTCAAAGGATTGCTTTAGGAGATGTTCCCGAAGGGCTTAAAGAGAAAAGGATTATAGCTTTGGATTTAGGGAGCTTGGTAGCAGGAACAAAGTTTCGGGGAGAGTTTGAGGAGCGCCTTAAAGCAGTATTAAAAGAAATAGAAGCCAAGGAAGGTCAGATTATTCTCTTTATCGATGAGTTACATACCTTAGTAGGCGCAGGAGAAGCTCAAGGTGCTATTGATGCTTCCAATATGCTTAAGCCCGCTTTAGCTCGGGGAACTCTAAGATGTATTGGAGCTACAACTTTAGATGAGTACAGAAATCATATTGAGAAGGATGCTGCTTTAGAGAGAAGGTTTCAGCCTGTCCTAGTGAGTGAACCTACGGTGGAACAGACAATTGCCATTTTGAGAGGTTTAAAAGAAAGATATGAAGTTCATCATGGTATTAGATTAGCGGATTCAGCACTGATTGCTGCTAGCCAACTTTCTCATCGTTATATTACCGGAAGATATCTACCTGATAAGGCTATTGACCTTATCGATGAGGCTGCTTCTAAATTACGGATAGAAATTGATTCTAAACCTGAAGAGATAGATAAGTTGGAGAGAAAGAAGACGGAGTTAGAGATTCAAAGGGAAGCTTTAAAGAAGGAGAAGGATCCTGCATCTTTAGAGAGATTGGAAAAATTAAAGAAGGAGATAGAGAGTTTAAACAAAGAACTAGAGGTTTTAAAACAGCACTGGCAAAAGGAGAAGGAGTTAATTACTAGTATCAGAAGGATAAAGGAAGAAATTGAAAAGTTAAAAATCGAATCTATGGAGTATCAAAAACAGGCTCAGTTAGATAAAGTAGCTCAGATAAGATATGGTAAGATTCCTCAACTTAATCAGGAGTTAGAGAAATTAAATAAAGAGTTAGGTGAGCTCCAGAAGACGAAAAAGATGCTTAAAGAAGAAGTAGATGAAGAGGATATTGCTGAGATAGTTTCTAAATGGACAGGAATTCCTGTAGCTAAATTAATGGAGGGAGAGTTAGAGAAGCTTCTAAAGATGGAGAAAGAGTTAAAAAAACGTGTGGTAGGTCAAGATGAGGCAATAAGACTTATATCTGACTGTATAAGAAGAGCACGTTCAGGGTTAGCCGACCCCAATAGACCTTTAGGGTCTTTTCTGTTCTTAGGGCCAACAGGGGTAGGTAAAACTGAGTTGGCTAAAACCCTTGCATGGTTCCTTTTTAACAGCGAGCATAACCTTATAAGAATAGACATGAGTGAGTATATGGAGAAGTTTTCTGTTTCTCGACTAATCGGTGCCCCTCCTGGCTATGTAGGATATCAAGAAGGAGGTCAGCTTACTGAGGCGGTGAGGCGACGGCCTTATTCAGTAATCCTTTTCGATGAGATTGAAAAAGCTCATCCTGAGGTATTTAATCTGCTTTTACAGGTTCTTGATGAAGGCCGGCTTACCGATTCTCAGGGCAGGATTGTTAATTTTAAGAATACCGTTATAATAATGACCTCTAACCTTGGTAGTGAGTATTTCAGTGACCCCACGGTTACTAAAAAGAGTATAGAGGAGAGGATAAAGGTTGAGCTTAAAAGATACTTTCGCCCTGAATTTTTAAATCGCTTAGATGAAGTTATCATCTTTAATCGCCTTACTATAGAAAATATAAAGGATATCGTGGAGGTTCAATTTAATATGCTGAAAGAGAGGTTAAAAGATAAGAAAATTGATTTGGAGTTAACTCCTCAAGCTAAGGAGTTTTTAGCAGAGAAAGGGTTTAGTCCAGAGTATGGAGCAAGACCCATCAAAAGAACTATTCAGAAATTGATTGTAGATCCTTTGAGCAAAAAGATTTTAGAGGGGATATTTAAGGAGAATGATACAGTGTTAATAGATGTTAAAAATAAAGAGATAGTTTTTTCTAGAAAGGAGAGTTAGCCATGCGTGTAGATGTTTCTATGAAAAATTTAGAAAGAACCAATACTTTAAATGAAATAATTGATAAGAATATAAAAAAAGTGGAAAAGAGAGTAAAACTTTTTAAAAAAGAAGTTCCCGTACATCTTTCTCTTCATCTGGAAAAGAATCCTCATAAAAGTCAGTATTTTGCATGGGTTAACCTTTACTTACCTTTTAAAGTGCTGAGAGCCGAATCTACTTTTTCTAATGTGAGTAAAGCCATAGGAGAGTGTTTTTCTGCCTTAATAAAGCAGATAGATAAGTTTAAGCATAAATTGGAGAAGCACTTAAGAAAGAGATGACCTTATACTCTTGACAAAAAAGTTACCTATGATAGGATATTTAGCACTCAACGTAATAGAGTGCTAAAAAGAGAAGAGAATGAGGCATATAGATACCCGAGAAAGAGAGAGTCAAATCCTGGAATTGGTAGTAAAAAGTTATATAAAGGAGTCAAAGCCTATAAGCTCCAGCTACCTTTGTGATAAGTTCAATCTTTCTTGCTCTACCGCTACAGTGAGGAATATTATGGAATCTTTAGAGAAAAAGGGACTGCTTTCACATGTTTATACTTCTTCAGGTAGAGTTCCTACTAAAGAGGGGTTTAAACACTATATAGAGAATATAAAAGACGAGTTGTTAAAAGAAGAACTTTCCTTAGAGGTAGAGATTGATGTGAATCAGGACCTCGAAGAAGTTTTTAATAAGGCTTTGGATATTTTAACTACTCTTAGCGGATACACTTCTCTGGTAGCAATTTCAGGGTGGGAGGAAAGATTACTCCTTCGGGGGATAAGGTATATTTTTGAACAGCCGGAGTTTGAAGATATCAATAAGTTAAAGGCTCTTTTTTATGTTTTAGAAGTTAAAATGGATATCATTCAAGAGTTACTCTTTGGGTATATAGATGAGCAGTTTAAGGTATTGGTAGGAGATGAGATTGGGTGCGAGGAGATTTCTGATTGCTCATTAGTTATTTCTGGTTTTCATCAGGAAAAAATTTCTGCTAGTTTAGCTCTTCTTGGCCCAATGAGGATGGATTATGTAAGGGCAATTCCTACACTTTATGCAGTGAGAAAGAAATTAGAGGGATTAATAAGGAGGGACTTTTAGAATGTGTTCTAAGGATAAAAATAAAGAGAACTTCCATGCTATGGAAAAAGCAGAGAAAGAGCTTGGGAAAGAGAATAAGAATTTGGAGGAGAATTTAGAAGAGAAGGAGAATAGTTCCCAATCTTCTCAAGAAACAGTTTCTTCTCTAGAGGAGTTAAAGAAGAAAGCTTCTGAGTATGATGCTCTGTGGGACAAATACTTAAGAGTTTGTGCAGATTTTGAGAATTCTCGTAAACGCTGGGAGAGAGAAAAACAAGAGATTATAAAGTTTTCTAATTTTAAGTTAATTAGAGACTTAATTCCTATTATTGATGAATTAGAGCAAGCGATAAAGATTGCTAAAAAAGATACTTCTTTAGACAAAATCTGTGAGGGTATAGAGATTACCTACAAAAAGTTACTAGGGATTTTAGGCAGTTATGGAGTAAAGCCTATTAAAGCAGAAGGGGAAAAATTTGACCCTCATCTTCATGAGATTGTGGGTCAAAAAGTAGTGGAGGATACTCAAGAACATACAATTGTAGAAGAGATACAAAAAGGGTATTTTTTAGAAGATAAAGTGCTGAGGACATCTAAGGTTATTGTAGGCGTAAAAAAGAAAGAAACATCTGATAAAACTAAGGAAGATTCTGGGAGGTGATAAAAATGGCACAGGTTATTGGCATTGATTTAGGAACTTCTAATTCTGCAGCTGCAGTAATGGAGGGAGGCCGTCCGGTAATTATTCCTTCTGCAGAAGGTACTACTGTAGGAGGAGGTAAAGCTTTTCCTTCTTATGTGGCTTTTACTAAAGATGGTCAACTTCTTGTAGGTGAACCAGCCCGACGTCAGGCAGCAATTAATCCTGAGGGGACAGTAACAGGATTTAAGAGAAAGATGGGGACAACTTTTAAGTATAAAATCTTTGATAAAGAATTTACTCCTCAACAGCTCTCTGCATTTGTGCTTCAGAAAATAAAGAAGGATGCAGAAAGTTACTTAGGGGAACCAGTAAATGAGGCAGTAATTACCTGCCCTGCTTACTTTAATGATAACCAACGTCAGGCCACAAAAGATGCTGGAGAAATTGCTGGCTTTAAGGTTTTACGGATTATAAATGAACCTACTGCTGCCTGTCTTGCTTATGGTTTAGGTAAAGAAAAAGATAAGGAGTATAAGATTATGGTCTTTGACTTTGGAGGAGGCACTTTAGATGTCACTATCATGGAGATGGCTCAAGGGGTATTTGAGGTAAAAGCTACCAGTGGAGATACTCAGCTAGGTGGACGAGATATGGACGAAGCTTTAATGAATTACATAATTGAAGAGTTCAAGCGCGATACAGGCATAGATTTAAGAAATGATTCCATGGCTATGCAGCGTTTAAGAGAGGCAGCTGAGAAAGCAAAGATAGAGCTTTCTTCTACCATTACTACTGAGGTAAATTTACCTTTCATTACTGCTGATAGTAGTGGCCCTAAACACTTAGTGATGAGCATAACCAGAGCAAAGTTGGAAGAACTGGTTAGGCCTATTGTAGAGAAGACAAGAATCTCTATGGAGAGAGCATTAGAGGATGCTAAGCTTAAGCCCTCAGATATCGACAAGATAATTATGGTAGGAGGACCCACACGCATGCCTTGTGTGCAAGCATTTGTGGAAAATTTTGTAGGTAAAAAGATTGAGCGAGGAGTTGATCCTATGGAGTGCGTAGCTTCCGGTGCTGCTATTCAAGCAGGGATAATTAAAGGAGAGATAAAAGATGTACTCCTTTTGGATGTTACTCCTCTCTCTTTGGGAATAGAAACTTTAGGAGGAGTTTTTACTAAATTGATTGAGAGGAATACGACCATTCCTACCAAAAAGTCACAAATTTTTACTACTGCTGAGGATAACCAGACTGCAGTTACTATAAGAGTGCTTCAGGGGGAGCGCCCTATGGCTAACGACAATACAGAGTTGGGAAGATTCGACCTTGTAGGAATTCCCCCTGCTCCTAGAGGAGTTCCTAAGATAGAGGTAACCTTTGATATCGATGCTAATGGAATAGTTCATGTTTTAGCAAAAGATTTAGGTACCGGGAAAGAACAGTCAATTAGGATTACCGCTCCACAAAAATTATCAAAAGAAGAGATAGATAAAATGATAAAAGAAGCAGAAATGTATGCTGAGGAGGATAAAAAGCGAAAAGAGCTGGCTGAATTAAGAAATAAAGCAGATAACTTAGTTTATACCACTGAGAAATCTTTGAAAGATTTTGGTAGTAAGATATCTGAAAGTGACAGAAAGAATATAGAAGAGAAGCTAAATAACTTAAAAGAGATTATTAAGAAGCCCAATCCTACTAAAGAAGAGATCGAGAAAGCTATGGATGAGCTTACTCAGAGCTCTTATAAGTTAGCAGAAGAGGTGTATAAGGCTAGTACACAACAGCAGGCAGGTTCTCAACATGGTTCTTCTTCTGCAGGGGATAAGCAGAGTTCTCAGGAGAAACCGAAAGAAGGAGAAGTAATTGACGCTGAATATAAAGAAGAAGATAATAAATAAAAAGAAGAGATGATGGGCACAAAAAGAGACTACTATGAGATTTTAGGTGTTTCGCGCGATGCAAGTTTAGAGGAGATTAAGAAAGCTTATCGTAAACTTGCTTTACAATATCATCCTGATAGAGTTCCTCCGGAGAAGAAAAAAGAGGCGGAGGAAAAATTTAAAGAGATTTCTGAAGCCTATGCTGTATTGAGTGATTCTAATAAACGGAAACTTTATGACACTTACGGCCATGCCGGGATAGACTCTCGTTATACTACTGAAGATATTTTTAGAGGAGCCGACTTTAGCTGGATCTTTCGTGATTTAGGAGAGTTTGGTTTTGGAGAGAGCATCTTTGAAGATATTTTTTCTGATTTAGGCTTTGATATCTTTGGAACGAAGAGAAGAAGAAAGAGAGTTTTAAAAGGAGAAGATATCCATTTTAAACTTACTATAGAGTTAGAAGAGGCTGCTAAGGGAGTAGAGAAGATCCTTACTTTCAATCGTTATGAAAGATGTAGTCACTGTAAAGGTAGCGGTGTTCAACCAGGCACCTCTAAGAGCGTATGTCCCCTTTGTAAAGGTAAAGGAACTATTTCTAGTGGTTTTGGGTTCATAACTTTCTCAGAGACTTGTCCTCGATGTAAAGGAGAAGGGGAAGTTATTACTAAACCTTGTCCTCGCTGTAGAGGTCTGGGGAAAGAAAGAGTCTCTAAGAGGTTAAAAGTAAGCATACCTGCTGGTGTAGATACTGGTTCAGCCATTCGTCTTCGGGGAGAGGGGCATTTTGGAGAAGGAGGTTATGGAGACCTTTATCTTCATATTCAAGTTAAGGAACATCCTATATTTCAGAGAGAAGGTAACAATATAAGGTGTAAGGTGAAAGTTCCTATGGTTAAGGCTTGCTTAGGAGCAGATATAGAAGTCCCTACTCTTAATGGTAAAGTAGTGATGAGGATTCCTCCTGGCACACAGCCTCATACTATATTCCGCTTACGCTCCAAAGGCTTTCCTGATGTAAGGAGTAAAAGAGTAGGTGATCAGTTAGTAGAGGTGGAGGTAGAGATTCCTAAATCTCTTTCATCCCGCGAGAGAGCACTTCTTTTAGAATTTGGTAAGTTAAGAAAAGAACTATAAAAATATGCCTACTTACGAGTATCAATGTCTAAGCTGTGGAAAGAAATTTGAGGTTTTTCAAAAGATTACCGATTCTCCTTTGAAGGAGTGTATTTTTTGTCAAGGCAAGGTAAAACGACTTGTCGGAGGAGGTTGTGGATTGATTTTTAAGGGGAGTGGATTTTATATAACCGATTACAAAAGGAGTAATAAAAATAATACTGAAAAGTTCCCTTCCCAAGATAAAAGTAATAAAAACTCACCTTCCCCTAGTAAAAGTGTCTCTTCTGAGAAAGAGAAATGAGTTTAGTAAAACCTTTCTCAGCTTTCTACTATAATCCAAAGAAATTTAAAAACCTTTCTCCCTTAATAACTCCCCCTTACGATGTAATAAGGGAAAAAGAGAAAGGAATCTTAAGAAAAAAGTCCAAATATAACTTTTCACATATTCTTCTCGTTGATAAAAACGAAAACTATAAGTTACTAGGGAGAAGATTTAATGATTGGATTAAGAAGGAAATTTTTGTTCAAGATATTAGACCTCACTTTTACCTTTATGAACAGAAATTTAATTTTCAAGGAAAAATTTTAAGAAGAGTAGGTTTTTTATGCCTTCTTAAATTAGATAAAAAAGAGACAGTTTTTCCTCATGAAACTACGCTTAGAGCACCTAAGAAAGACCGTTGGTATATTCTGAAGGAGACGAAAGCTAACTTAAGCCCAATTTTTGTTGTTTCTTATAAGAAATTAAAGACTCTTCAAAATTTATATCTCTTTTATACGAGAAAAAAGCCATTTATAGAGTTTAAAAACTCGGAAGGAGTTACCCACCGCCTTTGGAAAGTAGAAGAGAAAAACTTAGAGGTAGATTTATCTCGAGAGATAGAGAAAAGTAAACTTTTTATTGCTGACGGTCATCATCGTTTTGAAGTTGCCTACCGTTATTTTAAGCTTAACGGTACCAGATTTAAAGAGGCAAATTATATTTTAGCTTATCTTACTGACCCTTCTACAAGTCTGATTATCCTTCCTACCCATCGGGTGGTAGAGTTAGAGGAAGAGTTAGAGGAAGTATTAAAAAAGTTATCTTCACAATTTTTGATCAGGTGCACAAATCAGAGAGAGCTTTTATCTTACCTTAAAAAGGGAAGATTATTCTCTTTTGGTATATATACTAATGGCCTTTTTTACTTTCTAAAATTGAAAAATAAGAAAATTTTAGATAAAATATTTAAAAATAAAGAAGAAAGAAATTATCAGAAGTTAGATGTTTATATTTTTCATAAACTCGTATTAAAAAAGTTCAAAGTGAAGGAAATTCTTTATACCCACTACTTGAAAGAGTTAAAAAAGATTGCAGGTTCCTCAAAAATAGGGTTCATTTTAAGATCCCCCTCTCTGGAGACAGTTTTCTCTTTCGCTAGTAGAGGCTACCTTCTTCCTCAGAAATCCACTTACTTTTATCCTAAACTTCCTAGTGGGTTAGTGATAAGGAGGATTAGCTAAGTGAGAATATTTAGAAAACGGTTACGGTATACCACGGTAAAGCCAAAGAAAAAGGAAATTCCCGATGGATTATGGAGTAAATGCCCTCGATGTAACCAATTTATATTTAAAAAGATTTTAGAGGAGAATTTAAAAGTATGTCCTAAGTGTAATTATCACTTTCCCTTAACCTGTTGGGAAAGGATAGCTCTTCTTACCGATGAGGAAAGTTTTAAGGAATTTTATTCAAATTTACAGTCCCTGGATCCTTTAGGATTTGTTGGTCCTAAATCTTACCAAGAGAAATTGAAGGAAGAGATGGAACGCACCTCTTTAAAAGAAGCTACAGTGGTAGGAGAGGCAAAGATTAAAAAAGTCAAGGTGGCTTTTGGTGTCACTGATTCTCACTTTATTATGGGTTCTATGGGATCGGTAGTAGGAGAGAAAATTACCCGTATTATTGAGTACGCTTTAGAGAAAAATATCCCCTTAGTAATTGTTTCTGGCTCAGGGGGAGGAGCTAGAATGTATGAAGGTATGTTATCTCTGATGCAGATGGCGAAAACTAGTGGAGCATTAGCTAGGTTAAATGAGAAAGGCGTTCCTTACATTTCCGTTCTTACCCATCCCACTATGGCAGGAGTGATGGCTTCCTTTGCTGGTTTAGGAGACATAATTATTGCTGAACCCGGTGCTTTAATTGGATTTACTGGACCGAGAGTAATAAAGCAGACAATAAAGCAGGAGCTACCTCCGGGCTTTCAGACCGCTGAATTCAGTTTAGCTCATGGGTTAATAGATATGGTGGTGCATCGTAAAGAGTTGAAAGAGACAATATCTAAATTACTATTTTATCTGTCTTGACTTATTGATTTTAGAAGTTAAAATTTAAATCTATGGCGCAAGTAAGCTTACGTAATGTTACTAAAATCTACTCCAAAAAAATTGTAGCTGTAGATTGTGTTAATTTGGGAATAGAGAGTAAAGAATTTGTAGTTTTAGTTGGACCTTCTGGCTGTGGAAAATCTACTACCTTAAGAATAATTGCTGGTTTAGAGGAACCTACATATGGAAAGATTTATATTGGGGATAGATTAGTTAATAACGTTCCTGCTAAGGACAGAAACATTGCTATGGTCTTTCAGAATTACGCTCTCTATCCTCATATGACTACTTATGAAAACTTAGCTTTTGCTTTAAGATTAAGAGGGTATTCTAAGCAGGAAATTGACAAGAGAGTAAAGGAGGCAGCACAAATATTAGGAATCGCCCATCTTTTAGAGAGAAAACCTAGAGAGCTTTCTGGAGGAGAACGCCAACGAGTAGCTGTGGGTAGAGCGATAGTAAGAAAACCTTTAGTATTTTTATTTGATGAGCCTTTAAGTAACTTAGATGCTAAAATGAGAATTCAGATGCGCACCGAACTGCACAGACTTCATCAGAAGATTCAAACTACTATGATCTATGTAACTCATGATCAAGTAGAGGCTATGACTTTAGGGGATAGGATAGCAGTAATGAGGAATGGAAAAATTCAACAATTTGATACCCCTTTGAATGTTTACGAAAAGCCAGTGAATAAGTTCGTGGCAGGATTCATTGGTTCCCCTTCTATGAATTTTATAGAAGGAAGGGTTATCAAGAAAGACGGGTATCTTTACTTTGATGAGGGAAGTTTCCGAGTAAAGATTCCTCCTGAGAAGTATCTTTCTTTAGAGAAAGGTTATATAGATAGAAAGATAATTTTTGGAATAAGACCAGAGAATGTCTATGATAAACTGTTTGCTTCTATGGCTACACCTGACAATACAGTGAGGGCTCATTGTGAAGTAGTAGAGACTATGGGTTCAGAGAATCATGTCTATTTATCCGTAGGTAGGCATACTATTGTTGCTGTATTGGGAGCAGATAATAAACCTCCAGTGGGGAGTGTCTTAGAGGTAGTATTTGATATGCAGAGGTCCCTATTTTTTGACCCTTCTACAGAAGAGTCCATTGTTTAACTTTTTTTCCTACATTTTTATTATCCTAACGGTAAGTGTATCCTTTCTCTTTTTTTCCTTTGGATTTTTATCCTTAGGAAGTCTACCGTGGGTTTTGGCAGTAATTGTGCTAATAGAGTTTTTCTTTATCAAAGCTAAAAAAGAAATCGTTAAAAGATATACTCCTTCTATGGAGGAAGTGGAGGAGAAGATAAATCTATTAGAGGAGGAGTTAAAGGAGAAGAATGAACTATTTCTAACTCTACCCAGAAGAGCAAGAAAGATTCTTTCTCTCTCTAAGGTTATAGATAAGCTCATCTCTTACATAGATAGAGAAAAAGTATATAATTTTCTTGGAGAGAAGTTGATTGATTTCTTTCCTCAAGCAGATAATATTTTAATATTCCACTTCGATAGAAAAGAGAATTTTTTAGAGCTTACCTATTCTTTCAAGAAGCATGATGTAATTATAAGAGAAAAAAGAGGAGATATTATGGATTTTTGGGTGCTGAAGCATAACCAATCTCTCATTGTAGAGGATTTCTCTCAAGATTTTCGTTTTGATTCTTCTCAGAGTATAGCTTTTCAAGAGAGAAATATTCACTCTTTTATATCCAGTCCTCTTTCTCTGGGGGAGTACATCTTGGGTGTAGTGAGAATAGAAAGTAAGAAGAAAAAGGCTTTCTCTATGGATGAACTTCGTCTTCTTCGAATCTTTACCGATGTAGGGGCAGCGGTTTTAGAGAGAGCAGTTTTGTTTCAGAGGACCAAAATTTTAGCAATGAATGATGCACTCACTGGAGTACTTTTGAGAGAACCTTTTCTGGAGAGGTTAAAAGAGGAGCTGATGAGAGCAAGAATTACTGAGACCAGGGTAGCTCTGGGATTGTTAGATGTAGATGATTTTAAGAAGATAAATGATACCTATGG
>Ga0164310_10000451_pt1 | contig 21797 bp, 21 predicted proteins | sample GuaBasSedimGuay1_FD_121795 | JGI IMG/M metagenome (GOLD analysis project Ga0164310, IMG submission 121795) | Subseafloor sediment microbial communities from Guaymas Basin, Gulf of California, Mexico - Guay1, Core 4569-9, 0-3 cm | ecosystem: Environmental > Aquatic > Marine > Hydrothermal vents... | reverse complement strand
GTCCCGGGGGCGTCTTGTGCGGAGGATGGCTACTCAGAATACAGTGCTCTCGCCCACATCGCCCTCGGGGACGAGGGCTGAGAGCCTGAAACGTTCAAATTTGCGCTGGTCTGGGTAGTTACCGCTGTCCCAAAGCCGCTCACGCAAAGTGCACCTCCGCCGGAGTGCGGTAGCCCAGGCTTTGATGCAGGCGCTCGTGATTGTAGAAATGGAAATAGGAATGCAAGCCCGTATCCAGATCCGAAACGGAATCATAGTCCACGAGGTAGATGTTCTCGTACTTGACAGAGCGCCACAGACGTTCGACAAAGACGTTGTCCAGTGCCCGGCCGCGACCGTCCATGCTGATCCGGACGTTGGCCTCCTCCAAGATGTTGGTGAACTCCACAGCGGTGAACTGGGCACCCTGGTCGGTGTTGAAGATTTCGGGCTTGCGCTGCTCCAGGGCCTGCCGCAACGCAACCCGGCAGAAGAGACCGTCCAGCGTGTTGGACAGTTGCCAGGCCAACACGTAGCGACTGAACCAGTCGATGACGGCAACCAAGTACATGAACCCTCACTGCATGGGCACGTAGGTGATGTCTGTGCTCCAGACCTGGCCTGGGCACGCGATCTTGAGCCCGCGCAGCAGATAGGGATACCGTTTGTGACCAGGAGCCGGTGTGCTCGTCTTGGGCTTGGGGTAGATGGCCTGCAAACCCATCAACCTCAACAATCGTCGCACCCGCTTGGGGTTGACTCGTGCCCTTCCCTGCGCAGCCAGGCTGTCATACGTGGCCAGCCGTAGAACGGTGTGCGGGTGTACTGTTCGTCGAGCAACCGCATCAGCCGCAGGTTGTATGCCGACTCGCCCACCGGCTGGTAGTATAGTGAGGAACGGTTCAAGCCGATGAGTTCACACTGGCGGCGCACACTCAACTCTGGATGGTTTCGTTCAATCATCGCCCGTTTGGCCTCAAGCGCGCCGGGTAACTTTTTTTTTCAACCACGCCAACTCCATCTGCAGACGCCCGATCTGCTCATAGAGATCGGCCTGGAGCGTCTCCTGTTCCCGTTGCTGCCGGACATTCTTGTTGGAGAAGAGAGTGTCTCCCTCTGTCAGCAATTTGCCCTTCCATTGGCTGATCTGGTTCGGATGGACGCCGTGCTCACTAGACAGTTCGTTGAGCGTCCTCAACTCCTTGACCGCGTCCAACGCGACTTTGAACTTGAATTCGGCGCTGTAGCGCCTGCGTTTCTGAGTCATCTGTTTCACCTCCACGTGCTGTACATTATACGCCAACTTCTTCACCTTAGCACGTGGTCTAGTTTTTGGGGCCAATTACACTACTGGTGGAACCTTTTTCCTGGACCACTGCCAGAGGCAGGGCTTCAACTAGAGTGAAGCGGACGCCGGAACAGAAACCGATAGAAGGACTATCGGAGGGTCATTAGGACTTATTTCTAATTGTCGCCGATGTCCCTTTCTAATTGTCGCTTGACACCGGTGATACTTTCGGCGATCACGTTGCTGCCGTTGTTCTACGTTTACCATATACCGGGAGTAGGAAGAAAGCGTTAGTAGGTCAGCGCAAAACACAGCCCCCGTCCAGGTGAATGGGGGCTGTGGTGTTATGGAAACAGACATCCGAGTCATTTGCTAGCAGGAGTTTGACTAAGGCGTCCAAGATGGAGAACGTTCGGACTCGGGTGTATTCGTGAGCTGTGTTAGAGCAGTTCCATCCACATTGATCATGAACAAATCCCAACTGAGGTCGCCCACATCGCCAGAAAAGAGCAAGACATCGTTGCCTACCCATGCAGGCATAGTATTGTCTCCAGATCGGTCGGTTACCCGCCGCACATTGCTCCCATCTGCGTTTGCAATGTAAATATCCCAGGTGCCGTCTTGTTTTGATGAGAAAGCAATTTGGTTGCCGTCTGGCGACCAGCGTGGGAAACGACAGCTCCATGTCTCGTCAAATAGCTTGGTCACAGCCGAACCATCTGCAGTCATTATATAGAGACTATCTGCGCCGTCTCGGTCTGAGACGAAGATGATTGTGTTGCCATCCGGTGACCAATTTGGATCACCATCATTGGCTGGGTGATTCGTGAGATTGACCAGAGAGATTCCTTCTATGGTGACTTTATAGACCTCAAAATTGCTATCACGATTGGACTGAAAAAGTAGTTGCGTTCCATCAGGAGACCAATTGGGGCGCCAATTGAGACGTGGTTGATTGGGCATCACCTTGCGCCTCTCGTTGCCATCGGCACGCATTACGTAAATCTCCATGTTGGTTGCATCAGTCGTGTATGCAGAGAAGGTGATTTCCTGCCCATTCGGCGCCCAGGAGGGTTCTGTTGCACTGCCAGTGTCCTGAGGCAACAGTGCGATTGGAGATTGGCCGTTGTCTACAAGATAGATTTGATGCACTCCGCTTTTATCAGAATGATATAATACCCGGCCAGGAGGCCAGAGACTAGCGCAGGGGGAAGGGAGAGGAGATGTGAATGACTCGGGCAAAGGAAGCGGCGAAGTCGTTTCTTTGGGATGTTGGCATCCAGCAAGTATCCAGATCAGTATGATAGGCACTGCCACGAGTTTGTATGAGCGACTGTTTTTGTACATGCTACACTCCATAACAAGAACAAACCACCGGGAAATAATTTCCCCGGCGGCCTGTTCTGGTCACTTGGGTTGCTCAAGAACTATAATTGTTTACGGGTTTTTACCAAAGGCATTATACGTAGTGCTGTCTGTCCAAACATTCCAGAGGGTGTTGTGAATGGCAATCAATTCACAGCCAGAGGCACTAATGAAGACCGATCCACGGAAATCGGTGCCCAAATCAGCAACATCTGCACCACTTGGAACCTGTCCCCCGTACCTGCTGTTATAGCCATGGGAGATATTCGGGTTCAAAGAGTCTTGGTAGCTCAACAGCAGAGTTCCGCTCCGGTCGCGCCACTCGACGTCAAAGTTATTGCAGGCAGCGCTACCGACGTTTTGGACAATCAAGCCTGAGAATTGTTTCCAGGTGCCACTGTCTTCGCGCCGAAATGTAGCAGGGACAGCCACCTCACTATAACCACCGGGTTCCGAAGAGTAGGCGGTCGCCGCCAGCCCGACTGGGCTATCGGTGGTCCACTGCAGGTTGGCAATTGCTACAATGTCAACATTTGATGTGATTTTCACAGAGCCGTTGAAATCGTCGCCCAGGCCGTTATGAAACGCATTGTGATTTGGGACATCACTGTTGGTCCAGCGAGTGTTGTAGCCATGAGAAGAATTGGGCGGAATGCTATCGGTAAAGGAATGCACCTCGTTGCCATCCCGGTCATACCAGTAAGTTGTTACACTAGCTGCAGTCGTCGTATTCAGATTTTGTACAAGAACAGCGGTGTACTGGTACCATGGGCCGCTGGGAAGCCGCCGGGTAATGGACGGCAGGTAGGCCTCTAGCCCACCACCTGTTACACCCGAGTATGCGCCAGTATATTCTTTCCAGTGCATTGTCGACACCCCAGCAATGGGTCCTCCCCCCTCAACAACTGCCGAGCCCTTCCAGTCAGCTGTTAAGTTCACATCATCCAAAAGGCTGTAGGTTTTTTGAGACCCTTTGAGTACTGTGTCGTTCACTGTTTGACTAAGGTTCCCATCCCGATCGTAAAACTCGATTGTGATGTCGATGGTCTCTGAAGAAGATGCCGCTTCGGCGCTTTGTATAGAAAGGCGCGAGAACTGCTTGCCGTCACGCGCGGCTAGCGAGGGGAAGTATAACTTGCTAGCCCCCTCGGTGAAACCGTTATAGGCACCCGCAGTTTTTCCATCACCATTTGCACCACCTTCCCATCTTGCTTGAGCAAAGGCTACTATCTCTTTGTCAGAAGAGGCAATTACCGAGCCAATCCAGTTGTCGGGGAGAGCAGAATCACCGATTGCAAAGCCCGCACTGCTTCTGGGGTCTAGGGTTTGCTCGACATACTTTTCCACGCTACCACTCTGGTTAATATAGTCTGCTCTGACAGTGGCTGAAGCGCTCGCATCCATATTCATAACCGTGAAGTTGACACTTCCCGATCCCGGATCTGGGGAGTCAGCTGACGCTACTGTCACCAACATCAGAACCACAACCAAAGAGATAAATGGTGCTTTCAAGTGTTTCATGACATTCCTCCTTATTTATTGATAGGTTTGATATAGTGTACGATACTAGTATACATAGTTTTTCTCTAGTTTCAATAATACGTTGGTAGTATTCGGGTGGTTTGCCTGGGACTTGTTACTATCCCGGCCTCATTGTGTTCATTCCAGGTATCCTAGACCTCTCAAGCGTTCCGCAACCAGTGATTCCTCTGCAACCGAGTACGAACGGATTATCTCTGTGGCTGTTTCTGTCTCTGCGACGGTTTGGGAATAGAGTGGGTGAACAGACCGCCAAGCAGGGGTGAAAAGTTCGATCAACACCCGTCCATCTAGATCGTCAGGCACAGGCAGCCCTAAGGAATAAAGCAGTGTGGGCATTATGTCTTGGATGGAAACTTGCTTCAATTCTGTCCCAGACAATATCCCTGGCCCACTCATTCCAAAGATACCTTCCCGCTCATGGAAGCCCCATGACTCTTGAGAGACATCACTTAGCAGATCTCCGCGGCCTGTCAGGTCAGATACTCGGTACCCTCGCTGAAGCTCAAAAATTATATCAGGAGCATGGGTAACAAAGTGGCCTGCATAGAGTTCCTCACGCCGATATGCAGCTTTTATGATAGGCTGTTTGACACGAGGGTCATGCCACTCGCATAGAGCCTCAATAATCTCGGTACGCAGAGCTTCATAGCTAGTCGGCTCCACAATTCCGGCTGGCTCACGCTCACGCACGTTCAAAAAGATACCATACTCAGTGGGTAGACCGGCATACGCCCAGGTTTGACTCCAGTCGAGCGTGTTCAGCAAAGGTAATGCCCGTCGAGCCTTTGATAGGAGAAAGCCCGGCAGCCATCTTTTCATGTGACTTCCCGCCCATCGCAACACTTCCCATCTACTGACGCGACGGCTGTCATAGGTTAGCCAACCCTGTTGAGCTAGCCAGTCGCTCAGGTGGATATTTGTGATCCAAGGTCCAAATCCGTGATCGGAGAGAAAAGCCAGATAGTCTTCTCGTGGCGAAAAGCCGTTTATCAGTTGGCCTATCTCTTCATCTAGTGCCTGATAACAGGTTAACAATCTTTCTCGAATGATAGATGCTCTTTTGGTTTTATCAAGGGGCGCGGGTAACCGTTCAATATACTGCCAGAGAATATGTTGCAGGCGGTCGGGCATTTCAAAAACAGCCACCGTCAGGTCCGGCTGCTCGCGGTCCAAAAGCCAGCGAAGAGCTTTGCCCCGGGCTCGAGTTATTCTCTCTGCTTCGTCTAGAAAGCACAGGATCGCATCCAGATTTCGAGTGTCGCGCCGCGTATGTTGTACATCTATATCGATTTGGTAATCAGGCGCGGCTGACAGGAGGGCCTCTCCAAGTTCAGGCGGATAAGTGAATTCTGTCTTCAAATCAGGAGTGAGCATACCCGCTACCATCACCCCATTCAATGGCTCGGGCGGATAGGTTACAGGCACATTGAAAACGCATACACGCAGCCCAGCCATGCTGGCCAGATGCCATAATTTCGAACCCCTAATATGATTTTGATTGACCCATGGTCGCTCAAAGTGATCATTCAATCGTTCTTGCCAGCCCATCAGTCCATGTTGACCGGGATTCTTACCGGTCATAAAAGAGGGCCAGGCCAATGCAGTTACAGGGGGAATAGTGGAAAGTAGCTCGCTTGAGGCTCCTCTGGCGAGGGCCTTTTGAAGATTTGGCATGTATCCGGCTTGCATTAGAGGAGTCAGCACTGTAAAAGTTGCCCCATCTAGACCAATTACTAGAGTTTTCATGTTTCACTACTCCAATACTATGACTCGTCCGAGTCAGACCACCTATAAATCATCTGCCAGCACAAGCGAAGGTCTTCCCTTGACAATATGCGGAAGATAATAAGTAATAGAACATAGAGAAGCGTCTCGCTTACAATTAACACAGGCCATGGCAGCCCCCATGCTATCCGCAATATGATAAGCAGAATAGCCCCAATTGTCAAAGGCTTCACCACCAGTGTTACCAGATCAAGTGAGCAGACTTCCTTGGTGAGGAAATAGTAATTTAGAACTGTGCCAGTAAGGCCTGCCAGCACTGTGGCTACAGCCGTGCCTACAATCCCCAGCCAGGCAGTTAGTAAAGCATAGTAAAGTAATCCTGCTCCTAGTTTAACACCGGAAACAATAACAGAACGGCGTTGAAGATTGTTAACCATTAAGCCTTTGGAGAGAAGTGAATTCCACATAAAAACAATGACAAAAGGTCCCAGGAGTTGTAGCAAGCGTACCGACATTGTATATTCTCCATCTTGGTAAAGCAATCCAATAATAGGTTTGGCGGCGGTTACCAGTAAGATAGCAACCAGCAGGGTAGTCGTCGTTCCAAACAAGAGAGATTTGCGCAAAAGAATCTCAAAACTTGTACGTGCTTGGCTAGAGAGATGGGATAACACTGGATAGGAGGCGTTGCCGTAGCTGGCTGATAGGAAATTAACGACCTGAATGACCAAGTAAGCAGCATTGTAGAGTCCTGTCATCCTTTCTCCGGCGAGTTGCGACAGGATTAGAATATCAAGTTTGGAGAACGTGATGACGAAGGCAGACAAGATGAAGAAATCAAAGGATTGCCGGAAGAGAAACCTAGATTCACCTAGATTTAGACGAAAATCATGCCAAAGATTCATTCCTCTGGCTATAGTGATTTCTATAATAGCTGTCAGGCACTGTCCGACAAAGACCATCCACGCCAGTGTAACGATGCCATGACCGATGAGTATCGCCAATATGCTCCCTGCGACCTGTATTCCTCTGGCTCCGGTTTGGGCCAGAGCAATAAAGCCCATTTGCCCTCTGGCCTGGAAAGCAGACTCGACTGCTGATGAAATCGCAAAAGGGAAAAGAGAGAGAGAGACTACTTTCAGAGCTTGCATCATGTCACTCGTGTAGCTCAGTATATTGGCGACGAGAATTAATATAACAGTGCTTACTACTGCTCCTAGTAACTGGGTGATTACCGCTCTTTGGAACCAGTAGCGTCTCTCGTTTGGCTTGCGTGCCATTTCACGTATGATTAATTGGGGGACACCCAGTACAGTTAATACCTGAAAAACTTGCAGATAGGCAACAAACACAGCGTACTTCCCTAGCCCCTCGGGGCCTAGCTGGCGGGCTACCAGCAGCGCGAGGATCGTGTTTAGACCAATGCGGGCCACCTGGGTGATGGACAGAGCTGCCGTGTTCTTGGCTAACTGTTTGAAAATCTCTTGTTGTCTGTGCAAGTTCAACTCATGTATCCCAAATCCCAGAGACGAGCCTCGACAGTGGCAGCTTCTTCCTGACTATAGGGGAACTCAGATTGCTCAACCTCGCCTGCTGACCGAGGAGCAGCCCATCTGATAGGATGTGATTGACAATAAGCCAGATCTAACCAGTCTGACAAAAGTCTACCGTCCATGTCAGTCGGCACTGGCAACCCACTCAGGTGTAGAACTGTTGGGGCAATGTCCATGATGTGAGCGCCTGTCCGGTTTCCTTCTTGTGAGAAAGGGCCTCCAGCAGCGACCAAGATACCTTCAGAGGTATGTCTGCCGGTATGTGCCAATGAGCGACCACGGTAACGGCCAGCTGCGTACGTAAGACGACTTTCGTATTGATCTAGATTATTCCTCACAAAATAGTCATTTGTCGTTTCGACCAACAAATCAGGCGCCAATCGGGTATAAGCCCCCTGGTACACCTCGCTGGCCCGGTGGACGGCACGTACAATGGTCTCTCCAGTTTGCGGGTCACATACAGACAGCAGTTCCTCTATGATTTGATTGCAAATTCTTTCGTGTTCTTCACCTGGCTCAACAGTGCCGCCGGGGAACCGGTCACGGGTGTTTATATAGATACTGCCAAAGGCACCAATGGCAAAAGCTTTGGTTTCCTCCCATACAATCTGCTCTAGAAATCGCTCCTTGTCAGGCTGTCGCTCTGTTGGCTTGTTGAATAACCGGGCTAACCGACGCTGAACTGGCGCTAGATGTTCTGTCAGTGCAGTGAATCTGTGCTTTGGACGCAGTCGCAGCCAACCTTGCATTGTCAGCCAAGTGCTTAGTTCAAAGACACGTTGGTAAGCACAAGCCCCATGATCTGACATTACCAGCACGATCCAGTCATCATCCAACCTTTCCAAGATGCATCCTAGAGCGTTGTCACAAGCCTTGTAGACCTGTCCGATACCGTCGTCGGGAGAAACACCATCAATCATTAGGTGGCCCAGTGCGTGCTGTACCCGATCAACCGCGATAAAAACAACAGCCAAAAAGTCAGGGGAATGACGTTTCAGTAAATCGCAGGTCACCATGCTGTGTAGGTGTGTCAGATCACACAGTTGCTTTACATAGCGGGAGGTGAAACGCTCTACTGCTGTCAAGATAACTGCCCTGGCGGGTACTCCTACTCGGTAGCTCCCAAAGCGTTCATACAGTTCTTCTGCCAGATTAGGAGGGTAAGTAAACGCACGGTCCTGTCGAGGTGCATCCATCCCGGAAATAAGGAAACCATTCACTGGTTCAGGAGGATAAGTCATCGGAACGTTAATCACAACCACGCGGCGGCCAAACTTGCTGAGCCGCGCCCACAGCGTTTCAGCTCTTACGGTTCTCCCACTAGCGATTCCAAAGTGACCATTTTCGTTCACTTCCACGAAATCGAAAACACCATGCTTGCCGGGATTCATTCCAGTCATAAAAGAGGCCCAAGCTATGGGGCTGAGAGGGTGCAATGTTGAAGTCAGTTGACCCCACGTCCCCTGCTCCATGAGGCGTTGTAAGTTGGGTAGAGCACCTGCCTGGAGCAATGGAGTGACCACGTCAAATGTGGCAGCATCCCACCCAATCACCGCTATCTTTTGTGTGTTCATCCTGTACTCCCAGATTCAGCGAGTTTGTAGCAATCAAAGTATATGCTGTGATATCCCTCTGCCGAGTTTCTGCGATCAATTCCACAGAGGATTGGTTCCTCGCTGCAATTAAATGCTCTTTTTTTCACAGCGAAGCCAAACTGGGCGAGTGACTTGGCTAATGTCTCTTCATCATAAAGAAACTTGTGCCCCCACGCCCGCATACCTGTATTGAACATCTCGGCGAAAGTCAAACACCCAAATTTTTCTCTGTAGTAGGCCAAGTCGGATTCAGTTCTGTTGATATAAGCCAGAGCGAATGTGCGGAGGTTGGGTGTCAGTATCCGCATTACCCCTCCGTTCCTGAGTACTCGCGCACACTCGCCCAAAAGGTGACAGCCTGTCGTAAAATCAAGATGTTCTACAAAGTCCTCGGAATAGATATAGTCAACCGCACTATCACTTAAGGGAATTGCTTTTTGCAGATCAAGGAAAACATCTGGTGCAGGATCGCTCAACATAATGTCAATGTTTATCCATTTGTCAAAGTATCTGCTTCCACAGCCTAGATGAAGGCACACGGATTTAGTCCCTTGAATTGCTACAAGCCTACGTAATTTCCAAGAGTTGAGGGCACGGATGGGTGGTGATTTAACCACCGAGATGAATAAGGCTTGTGCTGTCAGGTACACTTGTTTAGGTAGGTATTTCTTTAATTTTTTTAGGTATCTCACGATTCTCCTGAAAGAAGGTGTCGAGCCATTCGTCGGTGGGGTAAAGTGATTAAAAACCGTGTTTTCAACAGAGACTACTACGATCTCGAAGATCTGATTTGGTGGCTGGCACCCAAACACCAGGCTGCCTTACAGGCAAATAGCATTGGGGCTGTATGCAGATAACGTAACATACCACGATTCCGCGTAAAAGTTCGCAGGGTCGTGCCAGCGATGAGAAAAGGGGACGACAGGATAAAGGTCAAAGGATGATCAAAGAACCAAGGAGTGTCAAAAACGTCTCGGAAGTTTGAGCGAACTCTAGAACTGTAGAATCCCGAGCGATAGAATTTATCAAAGACCATACACCAGTTTCCGAGTTGAGGTAAATGAATCAACTCGGCACTGGGAGAGAAGTAGATGTCATAGCCAACTCGCCGAATGCGACAGGACAACTCGACATCATGGCTACGTGGCAGGTTCTCGTTGAAAATACCAACTCTACCTATGACATCGCTGGTTACAAGAAGATTTAGTGAGGAAGCACTGGAACGCAGGCCGGCCGGGGAAGTGGCTAGCGTATCAGGAAACAAGCCTAGATTGTAGCACAGGCTCCGATAATCCTCGGTTTGCAAAGAGACACTGCCTGCAACCACATCTCTTCCACGCGCCTGACACGCGAGGAGATTTTCCAACCAGGTGGGAGTCGCTACGCAATCCGCGTCTATAAAAACCAACAAGTTACCTCTGGCGTGCCGAATGCCAATGTTTCGGGAGACTGGCGACAACGCCGGTCTCCCGGTAGATATGAACTTTACCGGATTTCGCTCTCTTACCAATCCTGGTTCATCAAGGCCAATTACAAGGATTTCAGCGATTTGTTCAAAGCAAGTCTGCTCAAGCAAAGATGCCAACGTTTGATTGATAATAGGAGAATTAAGGGTAGGAATGATGATGGATACATTCACACGTGCTTCCTCTCTTTAGCATCTCCACAGCGATCTTGCATCAGATCGCGTAGATGGGCCATACTGGTTTGAGTTAAGAGTGGCAATTATCCAGAACAATCTACATCAACTCTTTGGTTCACGACGATGCATCAAGATCACCGAAAGCAAGCTCAACACGGAACGCATCACTCGCCTGAACTCGTCCAGATTATGGATATTTCGTAGTGTGCGCCAAAAATAAGCTAGTCGAAAGTGAAACTCGCGATAGGCCCTTGACAGAATATGTCTCAATTCCTCGCGAGCTATTCCCTTCATTTCAACTACCGGCCCGTGTGTCATATCGTACTCGCACCACTCTTTGGCGACGATTTTACCTGCCTCCAAAGCCTCGGTATACATCGTCGTGCCTGGGTAGGGCATACAGATTGAAAACTGCGCCATGTCTGGGTTCAGGTCTTTAGCCAATTGCAGTGTCTGTTCAACTGTCTTGCGAGTATCATAGGGAAAACCAAACATGAATCCCCCCAAGGCTATGATGCCGACTTCCTGTGTTAGCTTGAAGCTATGTTGCACTTGATCGAGTGTGTAGCCCTTGCGAATACGTTTGAGCACTTCTGGCGATCCTGACTCGACTCCGTAGCGAATCATCTTGCATCCCGAGGCTTTCATCTCAAGGAGCATCTCCTTATCCACATTGTCAACACGACCATTACAAGTCCATAGCAGATTGATCTGGTTGCTGCGCAACTTTTGGCAAAACTCGATCACGCGTGCCTTGTTGGTGGTGAATGTACCATCATCGATGTTGATTTCGCGAATACCGCGTCGCTCAATTTCGTATTTCAATTCATCAATGACATTATTCACACTACGAAAGCGTTGCTTATGACCATACATCGCGTTAGGCCAAAGGCAAAACGTGCAACGATACGGACACCCTCGCGAGGTCATAATGTTGATAAAGGGCAGTCGCGAGTACCATGCCTCGTGATAGCGCTCAAACGGTATCGTGTCACGATCAGGGAAAGGCAATGAATCCAGGTCCTCACACAGCACAGCAGTCCCCGTATCCACGATTTGCCCATTCTGACGAAACGTAATACCTGGGATATTTGTCAGGTTGTCCAGATTATCCAACACTTGAGCGATCCTGATATCGAACTCTTGTTTAATCACAATATCCAGCGCATCACACTCCTGCAAAGCCTCGGCAGAAAACACGGTCACGTGGGGACCACCACTTAGCACGAGTGCCCCACCGCTACGCTCTTTCATTATAGTAATGTTTTGATAATCAAACTTTATGGAGGGCGTAGTAGTTTCCATAAAGATCGCGTCTGGACGAAGGTGATCCACATGTGCCCACGTCTCGTCAGGCGACAGGTCGTTCATCACTGAATCAATGTAGAAAACTTTGTGCCCAGCCCGCCATAACTGCGCCGCCGAATAGCCGAGGAATATCGGATATTGCAGGTACTTGTCACCCCTGCGCTTGATGATGCGGTTCTGGGATCGAGTACCATATCCCTTGCCTGGCCACGGTGGGTTAATGATCAAGACTTTCATTTGTCCTTCCTTTCACAGAACTTGACACAGATGCTCTTTTGAGCTTCCAGCATCACTTCCCAATCGAGTCTAATGGCGAATCAGCGTTTGATCTTATTCTGTCACATCCAAGCGATGGCAAATGTGCGAAAACATCCGTTGGGGATTCCCCAGTTTCACCAGACAAGGCCAGCCCATCGCGCAATCCCTGCAAATAGGATTGAGCCAGGTCCCACCGCTGTTGTGCCGCGAAGTAAAGCAAAGCCTTCACTGCGCTACCAAATCTGTAAGGAATCACTATCAACCAGTGTAAACCCCGCATGTGCTTACGCAAGAACCACACGCTACTGCGAGCCCTATAGTACCGTACTCTTGGCGAGTCTACCCCACCGGCGCTGGCTGCCACTTTGTGCCACATCTTGGCCTGTGGCACTAGCAACAAACGATAACCTGCCTTGCGGGCCCGCAGACAGAAATCTAGGTCGTCATAGTACAAAAAGAATGTCTCGTCTAACAACCCAACTTCTTCCAGCACTGACCGTTTTAATAGTTGGGCGCATCCCAACAGGTAATCTCTCTCCAAGACCTGTTCCCACTGACCGGTGTCTATCTGATTACGCCCCTTGTCTGTCATTTCTAGAGTCAATGGATGTTGCCGAGCACCAACTGACCAGATGCGTTGTGACTCATCAGCATAATAAATCTTGGGAGCCACCACGCCAACGTCTGGTGGAGCAGCGTGAGAGATCAGTTCATCCAGAATATCCGAGGACACGAGCGTGTCGTTGTTGATCGAAAAGACAAAGTCTGTTCCCTGCGACAGCGCATGTCTCAACCCCACGTTGGTGCCGCCTGTGAAGCCCAGGTTGCGAGGGTTGACGATGACTTCTACCTCAGTATACTGGTTCCTGACTGCGGGCACTGTGTCATCTGTCGAGCCATTGTCTACCACCACGATTCGGTAATTGGGGTAGGTCATTCGACTCAACGAGTCTAGACAAGTCAGCGTATCCTTCTTTTGGTTCCACGTCAGCATGATAACATAGACCAGGGGGGGATTCATTTGTTCTCCATCTCCAAAGTGTCATTGACCTGGACCTCGGTCAGATGTTCTCGCATCACCCGGCCAATGGCCGTGGTGGCAAATCGCTCCTGGAAGCGACTGTGCCCTCGGTCAGCCAGCCGTCTTCCAAGAGCGGGGTCGGCTCGCAATACAAGCACAGCCTCAGCCAATGCATGAGGATTCGCTCTCTGACAGAGAAGTAAATGCTGTCCGTGAATCATAGCCTTTCGCACCGTTGGCGACTCTCCGGTAATCAACGGCCTGCCCATCGCCAACACCTCATAAATTTTGTTCTGAACCGTCATCATAGACTGGGGCGTCGCGCCAAACACTCCCAGGCATACATCAGCCTCGGCAATTTTGCGCGGCAGCGATTGCTTATCTACCCAGCCTGTAAAAACCATGTTTGTCAATCCATATTCCTCGACAAGCGTCTCAGATTGAGCTTTATCCGGCCCATCTCCGACCAACTCGAAGTGAATATCAGTCTCGTCTCGCAAGATTCTGGCAGCTTCAACGATGTGCTTTACTCCATGGTTGGGAATGAACGTGCCATAATACAGCACGCGAAAAAGTCCATCGTCGCGCTTGCTTGCTTCCAATGGGCAAAAGACCCGGTCGTCGGCTCCCGTCGGCACCAAGCGAAAGCAGGCCAGATCCAAACCGTACGTCTTTTGCAGCCATTCGACATATTCGGCGGTATCCTGGATGAGCAAATCGGGCAAGCGCAGGGCCAATTTTTCTAGCCAGTAAATCAACCGGGCAGTGATTGGATGCTTGCTCGTTAATCCTCTTTCCACCGCGATGAGGTAAATTGACATAAACACATCCAGCGCCAATGGCTTGCGCCGCAGCCAGGTGAGGACACGCGCCAGGTAAACATCCATCTGCCCAGGATAGCCCAGCACCATCACATCGTAATCGCCGGCTCGATGATAAGCCCGCAAAAGATTCCAGTACGTTCGAATAATTCGAGCGACGAACTTGGGGTTTAACCATTTTCCACTGACCGTCTGTACGCGATCCTCAATTCCATACCATAACTGCTCATGACATTCAATGACCTCGACGTTGTTGCGCCGCAAGCCCTCAATCATGATTTGATTGCGTGAGTAGTTAGCTCGATAAGTGCCAAAGTAACAAACCCGCAAAGTGATTCTCCCGAAATCGCAGGCTCAATGCACCACCTCAAACACCCACACCCTATCCTGGTGGTACACTGGCCAATAATGAGTGCTGTGAAACAACTTGTTGGGAACCAACACGTCTGGGCCAGTGTAATTCACCCGCCCATGTTGTTGCCCAATGTATATATGCGTGATTTCACGTTCCTGTAGTAGCGCTAGCATTGCTGGACTGTCTGTCCCCCATTCCTGGATCAGCCGGGTTGGCTCGTTAACCCACCCGATATATCCAAGCCATAACTTTTGTTCCGTTCCATAGTTCAGCGGTGGTACTGTGTTCGCCCGTCCGGCCAGCAGCGGCAACCACCATCCTCCATCTGATCCGACGACAGCGTTCCCCCCATAGGCAAAGAACGAGTTGATCAGCAACCTGGCATCCTCTGCCACATTCTCTCGAATCCACGTCATAGCCCGCATGTCGGGCCGGGTGACCATAGCGTGCTGGGCCACGCGCATATCCCCCATACGCACCCTTGCTCCCCCCAGCCCCACTCCCACCACGAGCAACGCCGCCAGAACACCACTCCATCTCCACGGTCTCAACCGGGACATCACCCAACCCAGCAAGCCTCCAATCAGCACCCCGGCCAGGATGTACACAGCTATAAACAGAGCATAGTTGCTGATGGCCCCGCTGCCAGGAAGCTGAAGCCAGTTCGGGTTGGCGGAAATCAAGAGCAGGAACCACCACAGCGACATCAACAACACCCCACGCCGGCGTCGCCACAACCCCACTGCCACCGCGACTACCAGGAACAACCACCAGACCGGAGACATGTAAAAGGCCAGGTCCCCAATGGCGTTATACTGCTGTATGAAAGAGGAAACCTGGCTGGGCGCAGTGGTCAACCGGTGTCCAAAGATGCGCAAAATTTTCCCAGTAAAAATATGCGCAAACCACGGCAAAAACAACACTCCCGCTCCCGCCCCCACCCAAGTCACCCGTGCCAAAATCCGTCGCCACGTCCCCCGGCGGAGTGCGAGCAACATCCACGCCAAAACAAATACGACATAAAAAATCAACACCCGATAATGCGTCAGCGCCAGTCCGCCCACTGCGAGCCAACCCAAGCCAATGAGCCGCCAATCTCGACGGGAGGCCCCCAAAGCCGACCACGTCAAAAGCACCGCCGCCGGCAAGATAACCTGCCCGGCCAATTGGGTGTAGCGCCCCCAGTTGACGTAATACATCGGCATTGGCGAGAGCAACCCCGCTACCAATACCGCTATCACGCCGGTCCAGCGGTCCCCCCCCACACGCAGCGCCAGGGGATAGAGCGCCAGCACCGCCAGGCCATTGATGACCTGCGCCCCCCAGAGAACAACTTTCACCGTCTCCATCCCGGTCAGCCAGTGCAGGGCCGCCATAGCGGCGTGAAAGCCAAAGTGATACGTGAAACTCTGCAACTCTGCATACGGCTCCCAAGAATCGAACAGCCCCCCATTATCCACCAGCAACTGGGCGATCATCGTGTGATGATAAGAGTCGCCCCACATCGGCGCATCCAGCGTGCGCACCACCAGCAGCCGCACGCCAAAGACCAAACCTAACACCATCACCAGCGCCAGGTCGGGCCACAGAGCCTCCGAGCGCGCCCATTGCCGCAGCGATTCCCACGGACGTCGTTTGTCCGCACCTGCACGCGGCCGACAATCACGGTAGCGCCAGATCAATGCCGCCAGCCCACCCAGGACGGGAAGCCAAGCGTAAAGCGTCCCCAGGTGTAAGCCTACCAGGTCAGTCCACAGGAACAAAAGCGGATATACTGCCAGACTCAGCCCGGCAGCAATTCCCAACTTCTCGGCCCACGAAAGCGGACGTCCAGGCCACAACCACGCCAACAACGCCCACCCCGGAACCACGTAGAGCAACCCCGCTGCCGCCAGCAGCCCAATGCCTTTCACCCCCGCCCATCCCAGGTCCCATACCATCCACCAGGGATCATAGACCAGCCGAAACGCCGCCTGCGCGTCCAGCGGCTCGTGATCGCGGTAGAGCGCGCCGTTCAAATAGACATTGCCTGGCCCCGCGCCGACGCCGGCCTGGCCCTCGCCGGTCATTTCCAGGAAAGCGTAAAAGTACCTGCCGTGGGAATCGCGCAGGGGTGAGAAGGAAAAGCGATAAAATCCAGGCTCAGTCACCTGTGATAGCGACAGTGTCGCCGCGCCCAGGTCATCTTTGGCCTGCGGCTCGGCCCTGAGATGAAATTGAATCTCGCCCCCACCTCTCTCTCTCGGCTCCAGCCACACTTCCACCCCAGCCAAGCCGCCGTGGTGGGCGACAAAGGTCTGACCCACCAGATGACCCGGCTCCAGCGTCGCCTCACTCCCTGACCCGACACGCTGCTGATCCCGATCCACAAAGTCGGAGCAGCCGGTCAGCAAAAGGAGCGCCGCCGCCAGGCATAGCGCGGCGACGCTTCCTTTCCGGCGCGTGTTAGCAGTCATCCTCTTGCCTTCCGCCTCCCGCCTCCCGCCTCTTGCCTCCTGCCTCCTGCAACTCCATCCGCCGCACCCGATACAGCGTCTCCTCTAGCATCTTGCGGTTCAAGCGTACCAGGTCGGCGACCAGACCGATCAGGCAAGTTTGAAAACCAACGATGGTCAGAATGGACGCCAGGATGAGCGACTGCACCTTGCCAGCCTCGTGGCCTGCCAGATAATAATAGAGAAAGCGCGCTCCTAGAACCATGCCACCGACAAGCAACGTTCCACCAAGAACCGTGAAAACTCGCATAGGGCGATACATTATATAAAAACGCACAATAGTAACGACCGAGAGCGCCAGAAAAGAGGGGATGCTGCTGATCAGGCGCGATTGCCGGGTCTGTGGATTGGTGCATACTGGAACGTAAACGACGCTCATACGGCGCGCACCAGCCTGGATGAGCGTCTCCAGTGTATAGGTATAATCACTGAGGACGGTCAACCGGAGTGCGGCCTCGCGGGTGAAAGCCCGAAAGCCGCTGGTGGCATCGGGGATGGCAATGCCGGCCGCCCGCTCCACCACCCAGCTTCCCCCGCGCTGCAACAATCGTTTGAGCGGTGAGAAATGGGCCAACGCCCCCACACCCCGGTCGCCGACGACGATGTCGGCTCTCTCATCCAGGATCGGCTGAACTAGCAGCCCGACATCGGCCCCCTGGTATTGGTTGTCGGCATCGGTGTTGACAATGACGTCTGCACCGGCCTGCAAGGCGGCTTCCAGCCCGGTCACAAAGGCGGTAGCCAGCCCCCGGTTTTGCTTCAGGCGGATGACGTGATGTACCCCCAGTTCCCGCGCCACCTCCGCCGTGCGATCTGTGCTGCCGTCGTCCACCACCAGGTACTCAATCACGTCCACTCCCGGCAGCGCGTGAGGCAGGTCGCGCACCGTCTGGGGGAGGGTGGTTTCCTCGTTGTAGCAGGGAATTTGGATGATGAGTTTCATCGGCAAGCTCTCGCCAAGTCTGGCGGACGACATTCTATCACGCTCGCAAGCTACTGTCAATGAGATAGACAAGAAAGAGCATACCTGATTGCGCGCCTAGAAAGCCCCTAACTGGCACTGCCAGACGCGAACTCCCAACTTTTCGGCCGCGTTAGCCACGTGCAACTTGGGCATCTTGAACCGGGATGCGATGGCCCAGGCGACAGCGCAGGGCAACCGGCCCAGAATCAGCCCCTCACGGATGGCCTGCTCCAACTCGAACGGTACATCCTCGGCCGGCGTCACGGCGCTTTTTGGCTCACCGTAGCCGAACAAGCCCAACTGGCAGCGCGCGAGATGCACATCTAGCTCATTGGCCATCCTTCCCACCACCGCTGGCGATGCCCCCAACTCCTCGGCGGTGCGAAAAGCCGCCGCGCAGCGCAGCGTCCCCTCTGTTACCTGCTCCCGCACTGCTGCTCTAACTCGCTCCTCACTCACTTTGATACTCGTACTCATTTATCCTCCACGATGCGCTCGTACAGCGCGTTCAATTCTTCCTCGGAATAAAAATGGATCACGATGCGGCCCGCCTCGCCCCGGCGCGTCAGTTTCACCTTTGTGCCCAGCGCCTCACGAAAGCTGTTCTCCAGCGCCCGCGTCTCTGGTGATATCGCGGGCGCGGGCCGCTGCTCTTTGCGCCCCTGGCCGAGCAAGCGCCGCACCAACTCCTCCGTCTGCCGCACGTTCAACCCTTGCTTCAAGACGGTCTTGAGCGCGGCTTCCTGCGCCTCGGCTTTCTCCAGTCCCAGCAGTGCGCGGGCATGCCCCTCGCTGATTTTGTCTTCGAGCAACGCCTCTTGCACGGGGCGGGCCGCCTTTAGCAACCGCAGTGTGTTGGATACCGCTACCCGGCTCTTGCCCACCCGCCGCGCCACATCCCCCTGCGTCAGCCCAAACTCCTCGGTCAACTGCTGATAGGCCATGGCCTCCTCCAGCGCGTTCAGGTCGGAGCGCTGGATATTCTCCACCAGGGCCAATTCCAACATCTCGCGCGGAACCAGGTCCTTTACGATGACGGGGACTGTAGTCAGCCCGGCCAATCGCGCTGAGCGCCAGCGACGCTCGCCAGCGACCAGTTGGTACCCGTCAGGCGCTCTGGTGACGACCAACGGTTGGATGATGCCATGTTCCTCGATAGAGGCGGCCAGTTCCACCAAGTCTTGATCGCGAATCGCCGCACGTGGTTGGTGAGGGTTGGGCGTGATGGATGCGAGAGGCGCCTCGGTCACGCCTCGCGGCGCCGCTGCCTCCTCCTCGGCGACGGGAATCAGCGCTCCCAGTCCTTTACCCAGTCCGCTTTTGCGTGGTGTCATCTCTCACCTCGTGATTGACCATCGGCCAGCAGCAGCTCCCGCGTCAACTCTGCGTAGGCCACAGCCCCCGCCGAACGGGGCGCGTAGGAGATAATAGGCTCGCCATAGCTGGGAGCTTCGCTCAGGCGCACGCTACGGGGAATGACAGTGTCAAAGACCCGTCTCGGAAAGTGACGATGCACTTCCTCGACGACCTGCCGCGAAAGTGTGGTGCGAGCGTCGTACATCGTCATTACCAGCCCTCGCAACTGCAGGTCTGGGCTGAGCGCACGGCGCACCAACTCGATCGCCCGCGATAGTTGCGAGAGACCCTCCAGAGCAAGATATTCGCATTGCACCGGGATGATTACACCATCGCTGCCAGCCGTCAGACCGTTCACCGTCAAGATGCCCAGGCTGGGCGGGCAGTCAATCAGTACATAATCGTATCCCTCACCCGCACCCTGATTCAATCCTGCCAGCGCGTGGCGCAAGCGGTGTTCTCGCTGCGGCAGATTGACCAGTTCCACCGTCGCGCCGGCCAGGGCTGGCGAAGATGGAATTATGTCGAGTCGTGGGCGGCCGGTGGATTGTACAACTTGAGCCAGGGAAGTCTGGTTTACCAACAGGTCATAAGTGGAGAACGCCACGGCGCGCTTGTCTATTCCCAGAGAGGAGGTAGCGTTGGCCTGGGGGTCAATGTCAACGATCAGGACGCGCTGTCCTCCATGCGCCAGACAAGCCCCCATATTGACGGCTGTGGTGGTTTTTCCGACTCCGCCTTTCTGGTTCGCTAGCGTGTAGATAATCGGCATATCCTACCTTGGGGAATTCAAGATTTGTTGATGCAGAATTGGCGGATTTACCACAAATCTCCAAATCTCAAATCGTCTGGAGTCGGCGTGCCGGCCAGTCCCGCCCGCGTCACCGAGCCAGCGGCGACGCAATTGGCAAAGCGCGCGGACTGCCAGGGATCACCGCTGCGCTGCAAGTACACAAAGAAAGCGGCAGCAAAGATATCGCCGGCGCCGGTGGGGTCCACCTCGTCCACAACCGGGGCCGGGAAACGGCGAGAACGACCATCTGCGTACACCATGCAGCCTGCCGCTCCCTGAGTCACGACCAGCACTCGCGTCTGGGCGGCGTATTGGGCTATCAGCGCTTCGTCGCCCGCCACATCCTCCTCGCTCAACACCACGCTATCGACGCGGGCGAGCCACAACTCTGCCTCTTCCCACCGACAAACGCTCACTCGCCCAGCCTGGTCCCAGCGCCGCGTCCATCCCTGCGGGGTCACGCCCACGAAACTGCCTCCGAACGCATTGGCCAGCGCCGGAGCGCACTCGCGGGCCACAGGCCCCAGGTGAACGATTGTCGCCCGCCAATCCGCCGGTATCATTGCGGGCGTCAGCGTCTCTGCGACAGTGTGCAGCACTTGTCGTCGGCCGGCGGGGGTGTAGATGTTTTCAAACGTGGTCGTCGCGGCGGCCGAGTGGCGGGCGACCAGGATACCGGCTAGCGTCTGACCCAGATCGAGATCGGGGCTGGCGCTGGTGACGACGCCAACGCGACAGCCCAGCGCCCGCGCAGTACGGGCGGCGTAGGAAACCGTCCCACCAATCGTAAAAGCGCCGTTCACCAGGTCGCGAGTCACGTGGCCGATGACCAGGTAATCCAGATCAACCATAGTGCGACCAAGCCGCTGGATGCCGGCAGGCGGCGCTCAATATCGTGGAACGATGGTGACTTTGCGCCGGTCGCCCTCACCGACGCTTTTGGTGGTCACGTGGCGATGGTCCCGCAGCGTCACGTGAATGATGCGGCGCTCGTTGGGCGGCATAGGCTCCAGCGTCGCTGTGTGATCGGTGCGCTCTACCTGCTCTGCCATGCGGAGAGCCAAACGCCGCAGCGCCTTTTCTCGGCGCGCCTTGTACCCTCCTGCATCCACCACCAGCCACGTTCGGCCCCCCAACTCCCGGCCGACGATCAGCCGAGTAATGCGCTGCAACGCTGCCAGGGTCTTGCCCTTGTAACCTATCAGCGCCTCAGTGTCTGGCCCGCGCACATCAAGCACCAGTGGAATTTCATCTTCGTCCTCGGCGGGTTCAGCTCGCCGTGTGTCAATTTGAACTTTGTCTATACCCATGAGAGCCAAGAGTTCCAACAATGCTCCCTCGGCTACCTGGGCTTCGTACTCTTTATCCTCTTCAGCCACAGGCAGCTCTGGCTCATTCATCGCTACAGAAACCGGACGCGGCTCGACCGTCAAGCGCACGCCAGCTTCGCGCGCGCCTAGTCCGAACATGCCCTGACTGCCCTCGTCCAACACTTCGATCTCCACCTCATCGCGAGCAACTCCCAGGCGCTCCAGGCCGGCCTCAATAGCTGCCTCGATACTTGCTCCGGTTGCCTCGATTGCCTGCTCCATTTCTGCCATGTGTCACAACTCCTCTGGTAAATGGTTTCCAAAGACCCAGTCTCAGTAGATCCAAAATGTTACGACAACAAGACCTCGGAGGTCTCTCGAGAGCGCCTTTGCCGGTAAAAACGGGCGCAATCTAAGCAATTTTGCT
>Ga0164310_10000450_pt1 | contig 21837 bp, 25 predicted proteins | sample GuaBasSedimGuay1_FD_121795 | JGI IMG/M metagenome (GOLD analysis project Ga0164310, IMG submission 121795) | Subseafloor sediment microbial communities from Guaymas Basin, Gulf of California, Mexico - Guay1, Core 4569-9, 0-3 cm | ecosystem: Environmental > Aquatic > Marine > Hydrothermal vents... | reverse complement strand
GTCTCTTCGTTCTGGATATAAAGAAAACAGATGAGAGAATTAGAGTTGCAGCGAAATTCCTTTCGCGTTTTGAACCTTCAAAGATAGCTGTTGTTGCTTCTAGGCTTTATGGACATCAGCCAGTGAGAAAATTCTGTGAATTGACAGGAGCCATCCCCATAGTTGGTAGATTTGTCCCGGGCTCGCTTTCAAATCCGCTTTATCCTAACAGAATAGAGCCGGAGGTAATCGTTGTAACCGATCCGAGGGCGGATTCTCAAGCGGTTGTAGAGGCCGCTAGAGTTGGCATACCGGTGGTTGCCCTATGCAGCACAGACAACGACTTCAACGGAATAGATCTAGTCATCCCAACAAATAATAAGGGCAGAAAGGCCCTAGCGACAATTTACTGGCTTCTAGCCAGACAAGTTTTGAGAGAAAGAGGCGAACTCGGCCCAGATGAAGATTTAAATGTTCCAATAGAAGATTTTCAAACTCGAATTGAAGAAGAGTAGGCGAATTATATGAAGGTTAGGCGGCCCTCACAAGCCGGAATGTTCTATGCCGGAAATCCGGAAGACTTGAAAAAGCAAATTGAAGAGTGTTTTGTCCATAAGTTGGGGCCAGGAGAAATTCCAAAAGTTGTGGAGAAGGGCCCAAGGAAAATTGTGGGGCTTGTCTGTCCGCATGCAGGCTATATGTATTCTGGGCCTGTCGCCGCCCATGCTTATCACAGACTTGCCTTGGATGGAAAGCCTGAAGTATTCGTCATTATGGGCCCTAATCATATGGGTTATGGAAGCGCCATCGCACTCATGAATGAGGGGGTTTGGCGAACTCCCCTAGGGGATATTGAAATAGATTATGAGACAGCCAGCAAGATTCTACGTTGTTCAGAGATAATTGACATAGATGAAACCGCGCATAAGTATGAACACTCCATCGAAGTTCAGCTTCCATTCCTTCAATATCTTTATGGCTCCGAATTCAGATTTGTTCCAATAGCCTTCCTTATGCAAGACTTAGAAACAAGCCGCGAAGTTGGGAAGGCTCTGGCTAAAGCTTTAGAAGGAAGAAATGCGGTGATTATTGCCTCTACGGATATGTCCCATTATGAGCCTCATGAGCAGGCATTACGTAAGGATAAGCTGGTGTTAAATGCAATTGAAAAGATGAATGAGGAAGAATTACACTCAGTAATTGAATCCTATAGGATTTCAGCCTGCGGCTACGGTCCAGTCACCGCACTGATAGTTGCCTCAAAATTCCTCGGAGTGAAAAAAGCAGAAATACTTTGCTACAGAACCAGCGGAGATGTTGTAGGCGACTATTCAAGCGTTGTCGGCTATGCCTCAGCCTGCTTTACAAGATAGGTGTAAGGTTTGGAGGTAACCGCCTCCGCGCCTGCAAAAGTAATACTTTTCGGGGAACATTTCGTAGTTTATGGAAAACCAGCAATAGTTATGGCCATAAACAAACGTGTCTACGTAAAGGCAAAGCCAAGAAACGACAGGAAAATATACATAAATTCGCTGAATCTGAATGCCTCCGGATTCTTTGAGAATGGAAAGTTCACTCCGGAAACTGGAGGTTCAAAGGCAAAAGCAAAACTTGAACCAGTAAAGGCTGTTGTAGAAAAGATTTTTCAGCTAGTTGAAGGGAAATCTGGGCTAGAAATTGAAATAGATTCAAAAATTCCGGTTGCGGCAGGTTTGGGGTCTTCAGCAGCCGTGGCAGCCGCAACGGCCAAGGCGATTTCCGCATTATTCGGCGTGGAAATCGAAAAGGATGAAATATTTAAGATAGCCTATGAGGCTGAGAAGCTTGTCCACGGAACTCCTTCTGGAATAGACCCTGCAATTGCAACTTATGGGGGAACAATAATCTTCCAAAAAAATATGGGAATTAAACCTTTTACGGTTAAATGCGAAATCCCGCTGGTTATTGGGGACACTGGCCTGAAGCGTTCCACAGGGGAGCTAGTAGCGAAAGTTCGCATGAACAAGGAGAAGTATCCGTCAATTATGAATCCGATAATTGAGGCGGGCGGAGAAATAGTTGAAAGAGCAAGAAAAGCGTTGGAAAAGGGAGAACTTGAAGTGTTAGGAGAACTAATGAACATTACTCATTCACTTCTCTCCGCGGTTGGCGTTTCACATGAGCTTTTAGACAAACTTGTCGCCGCCGCTAGACGTGCTGGCGCTTACGGCGCAAAACTTACCGGAGCTGGAGGTGGAGGATGCATGATTGCTTTAGCTAATCGCGAAATGCTGGAAAGGGTTGCATCAGCCATTAGGGATGCTGGCGGCACAGCCTTTATAGCTGAAAAATCTAACGAAGGAGTTAGAATTGAATCAAAACATTAAGCCCACAATATTGAAGCTTGGCGGCTCCGTAATTACAAGAAAAGAAAGGCCCCTAACTCCAAACAAGAGGGCGATAAGGCGGCTGGCGAGGGAAATTTCGAGGGCTAAGGTCGAAGGTCTTATTATTGTCCATGGGGGCGGAAGCTTCGGACATCCAGTTGCGAAAGAATATGAGATAGCTGAGGGATTTAAGGACAAATCACAGCTTATAGGATTTTCAAAGACAAGTCAAGCCATGACCATGCTTAACGAAATGATTGTTGAGGCTTTACTTAACGAGGGAATCCCAGCCGTCGCTGTGAGGCCCTCCTCATTCATTGTCACGAAGCATAGCCGAATCGAAAAGGCTGATTGGAATGTTGTCGCGAAGCTTCTCGAATTAGGCTTTGTTCCAGTTCTTTACGGTGATGCAGTTCTTGATTCGGCTGTTGGATTCACAATTTTAAGCGGAGACCAGCTTGTTGCTGAACTTGCAATCGAGTTTAATGCTGAACGCATAATAATTGCAGTTGATGTTGACGGCATCTACACGGCCGACCCAAAAGTTGATGGTTCTGCAAAATTAATGAAAAGTATAAGCCTAGAACAATTAAAGGAAGTTGAGGACAAAATTGGAGAGTCGAAGCTTATCGACGTAACCGGCGGGATGCTCGGCAAGATTAACGAATTGACGCGTGCAGTCATGCATGGAATTCCAGTCTTGATTGTGAATGGGCTTAAGCCTAACAAAATTTACAAGGCACTACGCAGAGAAAGAGTTGTTGGCACTCTAATTACAAGGTGAAATTGTTGGAAGACAAAACCAGACGGAGGAAAGCAGACCACATAGACATATGCCTAGAAGAAGATGTCCAAGCAAGAACAGTTAAAACAGGATTTGAAGACATACACCTCATTCATAAAGCACTACCAGAAATAAACCGCGAAGAAATAGACCTAAAAGTTAAAGTCTTCAACCATGAATTTTCGGCTCCAATAATCGTAGGAGCCATGACTGGAGGAACAGCCAAAGCCGAGAAGATAAACGCTGCAATAGCCAAGGCAGTGGAGGAACTAGGCCTAGGAATGGGACTGGGAAGCCAAAGAGCAGCAATAGAAAACCCAAAACTTGAAAAAACATTCTCAATAGCAAGAAAAAACGCTCCAACAGCTTTTTTAATAGCTAATCTAGGCGGACCACAACTGGTGCAAGGCTACGGAATAAAAGAGGCGAAAAAAGCAATAGAAATGATAGAAGCCGACGCACTGGCTATACACTTAAACCCTCTTCAAGAGGCAATACAGCCGGAAGGAGAAACAAAATTTAAAGGACTAATGGAAAAAATAGGCGAAATAGCCGCCGCATTGGACGTTCCAGTCATAGTCAAGGAGACCGGTGCGGGAATAGCTGCCGAAGAAGCAAAAAAATTTGAGAAGATAGGTGTAGAAGGAATAGATGTTGCCGGGGCCGGAGGAACAAGCTGGGCAGCAGTAGAATATTACAGGGCCAAAAAGGCTAAAAACAGCTTCTTGCAGAGACTCGGCGAGGCTTTTTGGGACTGGGGAATACCAACAGCCATCAGCCTAATAGAAGTTGTGCAGTCGGTTAGCATTCCAGTCATAGCTTCCGGAGGCATCAGAAACGGTGTCCAAGCAGCCAAAGCCTTAGCTTTAGGCGCAAGCCTTGCAAGTCTCTCATCGCCAATTCTGAAACATGCGGTGAAAGGACCAGAAGAAGTGAAGAAGGCACTCGAATACATGATTGAGGAGTTAAGAAATGCCATGTTCCTAGTCGGAGCAGATTCTATAGATAAGTTGAGAAAGGTTCCTCTAGTTATTACGGGAAAATCTCTTGAATGGTTAAGACTGAGAGGACTTAATCCCGAAATTTACGCTAGGAGGAGCCTCGAATAAATGAGCACAAAAATAGAAGAATTTTTACGAGAAATAAAGCCCCTAATTGATAAGACTATTGAAAAGTATATTCCAAGAAAATTCACTGAAAAATCTGTATTCTTTGAGGTTTGCCCTCCACGCTACGCCTATAATCTTGAAGCCTTGAATAAGGCTGTCGCTGAGCCCTTCTGGGAATTTCTGGATCGAGGTGGAAAACGCTGGCGGCCGGCGCTTTTCCTCTTAATAGTTGAGGCTTTAGGGAAAAAATCCAGCGAATTCTTGGATTTTGCTATAATTCCGGAAGTTGTGCATAATGGCACGATAATTGTTGATGACGTTGAGGATTCATCTGAAATGCGTAGGGGGAGGCCATGCACCTACAAGATTTACGGAGTGGACATTGCCATAAACCTTGGAAACGCCATGTATTACTTGCCGCTAATAACTCTCATAAAAAATCGGGATAAGCTTTCTAAGGAAAAATTGAGCAAACTCTACGAGATTTATGTTCAAGAGATGATAAATTTAAGCTTCGGCCAGGCAATGGACATTGCATGGCATCGAGGCCTAGCGGATGCTGACCAAATAGATGTCGAGAATTATATGCAGATGTGCGCCTATAAGACTGGAACCCTGGCGAGGATGGCGGCTGAAATGGCTGCTGTATTGGCTGATGCAGACGAGAAGCTTGTTGAAAAGCTTGGAAGATTTGCGGAGTCAATAGGCGTGGCCTTTCAGATACAAGACGACTTGTTAGACTTGACTAGTCCGGAATTCGCTGAAAAGAAGGGTGGAAGAGGACAGGACATAACTGAGGGGAAGAGAAGTCTAATGGTAATATACACGATTAAACATGCGTCGGAAGCAGATAGGCAACGGCTTATTGAAATTCTAAACATGCACACATCCGAACAAGCCTTACGGGACGAGGCAATAGCAATAATGGAAAAGTACGGTGCAACAGAATTCGCAAAGAATTATGCCAGAAAACTTGTTGAGGAAAGCTGGCGGGAAATAGAAGAGCTTTTACCGCCTTCAGATGCGAAAGAAAAATTGAAAGAATTCGCCAAATATCTAATTGAGCGAAAGATCTAGGTGTAAAAAGGCTTGGGATTCAGCCAAGACGAAAAAGAAAAGCTGAGAGAAACCCTTATGCGAATTGCCCTACTAAATGCCATCAACTATGATGGAAAAGCTCAAGTCGCTCCAGTTATTGGGAAACTTTTCGCGGAAAGGCCGGAATTAAAGGCTCAGGCGAAAGAAGTTGCCGCTATGGTTAAGGAAGTAGTTGAAGAAGTTAACCGAATGTCATTGCATGAGCAGAAGCGAATAGTTGAGGAGCGATGGCCAGAGGCTCTAGAGAAGAGAAAAGCCGAAGAGGAGAAGAAGCTTCCTCCGCTTCCAAATATTGAAAAATACAGAAAAGTTGTAACCAGATTTTCGCCAAATCCCGACTGTGTCCTCCATTTAGGCTCAGCCAGAGCCATAGTGCTATGCCACGAATATGCAAGAATGCATAATGGGCTATTCTATTTGCGATTTGAAGATACAGACCCGAAAGGGAAACGTCCACGCCTAGAATTCTACGATGCCATCAGGGAAGATTTGCTCTGGCTTGGCTGCAAATGGGACAAAGAATTCATTCAAAGCGACCGCCTCCAAATCTACTATGAACATGCAAAAAGGCTTCTGGAAATGGGCAAAGCCTACGTTTGCACATGCAAAAAGGAGGACTTTAGAAAAAGAATTTTGGCTAAAAAGCCTTGTCCATGCCGTGAGCTTCCAGCCGAAACACAGCTTGAACGATGGGAGCACATGCATGACGGAACCTATAAGGAAGGTGAGGCAGTAGTCCGCATAAAGACGGATTTAAATCATCCGAATCCAGCCGTGAGAGACTGGCCGGCGCTAAGAATAATTGATACTGAGAAGTATCCGCATCCAAGGGTTGGCAGCAAGTATCGGGTTTGGCCTCTCTACAATTTTGCATGCGGAATAGATGACCACCTGCTCGGAATAACCCACATAATTCGAGGAAAAGAGCACCTGACCAATATGGAGCGCCAGAAGTACATGTATGCCCATTTTGGATGGGAATACCCGGAAGCCATACATTATGGAAGATTGAAGATTACCGGCGCCTACCTAAGCAAGTCGAAGATTGTTGAGGGAATCCGCCAAGGAGTGTTTAGCGGTTGGGACGACCCGAGGCTTGCGACTCTCAGGGCGCTGAGGCGTAGGGGGATAACTCCAGAGGCTATTAAAAAACTGATTATTGATGTTGGGCCAAAAACCGCTGATGTCACACTTAGCTGGGAAAACCTTTACGCATACAATAGGAAAGTAATCGACCCAAAGGCGGACCGCTACTTCTTTGTTGAAAAACCCGTAGAATTAACCGTGAGAAATGTTCCGAAATCTTATACGGTTAAACTTCGTTTACATCCAGACTATCCAGAAAGAGGTTTTAGAACATTAGAAGTCAAGCCAGAAAATGGATGGGCAAAGCTTTGGATTTCAAGTCGAGACTTGAAGGTTTTCGAGAAAGAAAAGATTGTTAGGTTGATGGAGCTATTCAACATAGAGGTAGAAAGCGTTTCGATTTACGCTGTTGAGGCAGTCTTCCACAGCGAATCCTACGAAGAAGCTAGACGGGCGAAGGCTCCGCTTATTCATTGGCTTCCAATAGACTATGGAATTCCATGTCAAGTAATAATGCCGGACGCGTCCATAGCTGAAGGAATAGCCGAGAAAACATGCGTTGAACTCAAGCCAGACACAATCATCCAGTTTGAAAGATTCGGGTTCGTTCGCGTTGACAGCGTAAACGGAAAGCTTGTAGCCTACTATGCACATAAATAGGTAGGATTAGAATGCGGAAACAAAACAGGATTGTCGTTTGGCCCGTCTACTTCGACTCTACAAAGGCTAGGGGACAAGGCAGAAAGCTTCCCAAAAAAATTACCGTGCCGAATCCAAAGCTTGACGAGATATGCAAGATTCTAGACAAGCTAGAGTTGAAGTATGAGGTTGTGGCCGATGCAGCCTACCCGAAAACGCCTTGGCGCAGAACAGGCGTAATCTACATCGAAAAAGGAAAAGAACCTAAACTTAAAATTTTGAAGCTTATAGGTCAAAAACTTGTTGAGTTGAGAAGCAGCTCAAAAAAGTAATCTAACTAAGCCTTTTCCTTTATTAATACTGCGTTTATTACTCCGTTTTGGCCGGGTCTCGACGTAACTTTCGCCAGTCCCATAGGTGTCTCAATTATGGTGCCTTTCGTGATTACTCCTCTTCTGTCATAGTCTACGTTGGCAGGATTCTTCACTACGCGTATTATTTCAACCTTCTTTGTCTGTCCAGAGGAGGGATCGGATACACACGCATATTGGTCGCTTAGGACTCTAATCTTTATGTTTCCGCCGCGTCTACGCTCTATCTTCCTTTTAGTTTCGCCAAGCATAGTTTCGGTTGGGAATGAACCCATCTCGAATGCTCTTTTCTTTCTGTACGGCTTTTTCCTTCCGCCCGAAGGTTTCCTTTTATGTAGGTCTCCGTGCCAAACCGACAAATTTCATTTCCTCGTCCAGTTTTCTTCAAGACTCTAAACAATATTGGCTTATAAGCTTATCTTTTACTCTGCTGCATTCCGCTTCCAAACGTTTCAAATAGGCTTTTCAGTTGTTTTTTCATGGTCTTTATGTCGTGGCTTAAGCCGAAATAGTCGGCAAAATAAGGCGTTGTCTTCAAGATTATGTTTCTTCCAATCTTCTCCTTGGATACTAATCCGGCATCTATTAACTGTTTGATGTGCTGGTAGGCGTGGCTTCCTCTAACTTCTACAACTTGTTTCTGCTTGACTGGCTGCCTATATGCAATGTAAGACAATGTTTTTAGGGGGCCTGCGGGCAACAATGGCCTAGTAGTGATTTTACGAACCATAGGCGTGTATTCGGCTTTTAATTGCATTACGAATCTTCCATCTTCAAGTTCAAGTATTTCCAGCGCTGTGTTTCTTTGCTTATACTCTTCGATAAGCATTTTCGCTAATTTCTGAACCTTTCGCTTGGAACGAGTCTTTAAAACTGAACATAGAGTTTTTATGTCTAGGGGACGGCCTGCAACATAAAGAGCTGCCTCTAGTAAAGCCAAATTGCGTTTAAGCTTTTCTTCCTGCAGCTTTTCCTTAGATACTTGCTCCGTCAGCCTCGGCAGCCACCCTTTCGGTTAGAGTTATATAGATTTCTCCAAAATCGGTTTTCTGCCACAAGTTAACGCGTCCCTTCTGGGCTAGAAAAAGCAAGAGGATAAACGTTCTGATAATTTCAAGTCTATCCATACCGGAAATTAGTTCTGAAAATGTAAGAAGCTTTCTACTTTTAGAGTATTTTAGAAGCTTAACGTAGAGGTTTTCCATCTGCTTTTCGATTTCCATTAAGTATCTGTCAATTTCAGGCAAAACTTCTGAAGGAGACGGCAGAATAGGCTCAACTTTATGTTTAAGCGGAATTAAACGCTCACCCTTTAAGACTTCGTCTAGGACTGTTAACAAATGCTCTATTGTGGTTGAGGTTAATTCATATCTAAGCGGCAGAAAAAGCGGTGGAGGAATAAAATCCTTAACAATTTTAGGTGGAGACTGAGGAGGCTCCTCAAGCTTTAGCAAAAGCTTAGATTTCATCAAGTATATGAACGCTGAAGAATCCAAAGCTACGCCTGACGCTCTAAAATCTATTTCGCCACGCTTCTTCATTTCCTCAAGAAAACTTGTTAATAGAAAGGCGATGTTGATTCTCCAAGGCATAATTTTCTCTAATTTACCGAAATCGAAGAGAATATTCCAGGGGGGCCTAAGATAAAAGGGTTTTTGAGGTTCCTCAGTCATTTGCTGCCTCCCTAAAACTTGCGGATATAACATTTGAAACTCCGTTTCGGCTGTAAACTCCGTAAACTTTCTGGGCCTTGTTCACCATTTCAGGTTTGAGGGTTATAACAATGAATTGGGCTTTCTCAGATTCTTCTACGAATAGTTCGCTTAATCTTTCAACGTGAAAGGCATCCAAGTGGGCATCAATCTCATCGAATATATAGAATGCGGCTGGAGAGAACTCTTGTAAGGCAAATATGAATGCAACGGCTGCGACGCTGCGTTCTCCTCCGCTTGCGCCGCTGACCAAGATCCATGGTTTTCCTGGGAACTGGACGAGCATGTCGACGCCGCCAGCGAAGGGGTCTTCTGGATTTTCAAGTTTGAGTTGTGCTTTTCCTCCGTCAGTTAATTTTTCAAAGTATCTTTCGAGGTTTTTGTTTATTTTTTCAAATGCTTCCATGAAGACTTCCCTTTTCTTTTGTTCTATTTCTTCCATGAAGCTGATTATGGCTCTTTTCTCTCTTTCAAGCTCGTTCATTCGCAGTGAAAGTTCTTTGTAGCGTGCAATCTGTTCGGTATAATGGGATAGGGCAAGCTGGTTTACGCCTCCAAGTCTGTCAAGCTCCATCTTCATCATGTTAAGCGTAGTTTCGATTTCTTGCAGCTTTTCCTTTGGAACGTTTAATGGCTCAGCATAACCCAACTCAGTCAATCTTAACTTGTGCTGCTGGAGCTGGAAGTTTGTTGTTTGAAGTTTTAGCTGAAGCTGATTATAGATTCTATTCATCTGTTCATATTCGTTGTCTACTTTCCGCAGCTGCTTGTCAATATCGTCTATTTGCGCTGTAAACTTCTTGGCTTCTTCTTTAGCTGTTAAAACTGTTCTAGCTAGTTCTTCTCTAGCCCTTTCAAGTTCTAAAAGTTCATTTTTCAAACTTTCCCTCTGTTCCAAAGCATTTCTAATTTCATTCTCGACTACCGCGAGCTGCTTCTCAACCTTTTGGAGTTGAACTTTGGCGTTCATGTAACCTATTCTGAGAACGTTTTGATACTTTGATTGAAGAGTTGAGATTTCGGTTTCAACTTCGCCTAGCCTTTGTCTAAGCGTGATGATTTCTTCAGCCAACTTTTCCCTTTTAATTTCCATTTCTTGAATTTCAGCAGGGTCAGTTTTTCTCCTTAATTCGGCGAGTTCTTTTTTAAGCTTTCTTATTTCCTTCTGTATGGAATTTCTCTGAGCCCTAATTATGCCGATTTCTGTCTGATTTTTTTCAAGCCTAATTTTTATCTTCTTTATATTGTTGTTTAGGCGTCTAATGTTCCATTTTGTCCGCTTAATGTTCCTTTTTACTCTCGCTATTTCTCCATCAAGCATGTCAATCGATTCGGAGAGACGGGCCATCTCAATCCGCATTTTGTCAATTTCATCTTCAAAGATTTTGATGTCTCCTTCTCTTCTCATTAAATGCTCTTTTAGTGCTCTTACCGCTTCATCTAGGCTTTTTATCGCCGATTCGCTTGGAATTATCGCTGAGAAATCTATTGGTGCCCGATAGTAGCCACCTTCGAGGGCTCCGCCGGACTCGTAGAGGTCTCCTTCTAGAGTTACAGCTCTTAGGCCTTCGCGGGAAAGTTCAAAAGCTGTTTTGCTGTCTGAGGCTATTATTGTGTCTCCGAAGACGTAGTGGACGGCTGGTAAATGTTGTCTGGAGCATTTAATGAAGTCTAGAACAGCTCCGGCTACTCCCCGCCTGTTTTTTATAGTTAGGGGCTTAAGGTTCTGGACTTCTTTTATTGGGATTATCTTTATTCTTCCAAGTTTTAGACGACGGAGAGTTTCTGCACATGCAAAGGCTGAATCCAAATCCTCAACCACGAGGGCATCTAGCCATCCCGCCGCAGCCACCTCAACGGCCCTTTCATAGCCCCGTTGAATCTTTATTAGGTTTCTAAGTCTTCCATGAATCCCTCGGATTACTCCTAAGTTTCCCAGCTCCTCAATGTTTCTAAGCGCCTTCTCCTCTTGAGCGACAGTTTCAGCGAGTTCACGTTGAGTGGCAAACTCGACAACCGCTTCTCTTGCCGACTCGGCTATTTTTCCAGCCTCTCTTATCTCCTTTTCAACAGCCTCTTTCTGAATTATTCTTCGGTTAAGTGCTTCCTGCAGGCTTTTGAATCTTTTTCTTTGCTCTTTCTGAATTTCCTCCAAATCTAAAAGTGATTTTTGAAGTTCATTTAAAGTTGACGCAAATCTTTCTCTTCTTTTAGCCAAATCGCTTAGACGTCTTGACAGAGTCCTTATACTTGTCGATTTTTCAGATTGTAAACTTTTTAGGTCTGTAAGTTTCTGGTATAACTCGTCGAGCTTATTTTCTATCTCTCTAAGTTTCTTGCTGTTTTCGCCGAGGTTTTCCCATAATTCAGCGGTTTCCTTCGCCAGCCTGTCATGTTCAGATTGTTTCTTATCAATTTCGGTCTGAAGCCTTTTTTGCTTATTTTTCAGTCTTCTTATCGCGAGCCTATTTTCAGTTATTTCCTTCCTCATATTTTCTAACTGCATCAGATGATTTTCTCTAACTCTTCTTAAACCTTCTAAACTTGCGTTTCCAGCTCCAATTTTAGTGTTTAATTCAGTTATTTTTGATTTTAGTTCTCCAATTTTTATTTGGACGCGGACTACTCTTGCACCGCCTTCTTCAACCATTTCTGAGCTTAATTTTCTCCATTCGCTTTCAGCAAGTCTTCGCTCGTTCCGAAGTTTTTCTCTTACTTCGCTTAATTTCTTAACTTTAGCACCTACATCTTCAACCTGCTTTTTCAATTTAGAAATCTCTGACTGAAGCTGTCCAATTTCATGAGAGAGTTTCATTGCCTCGAACTTTTTTATCTCCTTTTGGATAAAATTGAATCTTAAAAGCTCATTTCTTTCCCTTTCTAGGCTGTCTATTCTTCTTTGAACTTCATCTATTCTTCCCATAGCCGTTCTTATGGCTATCTCGGCTTCTCTAAGTTTTTCTTGAGCCTCAGCCTTTTCAGCGTCATATTGGGCAATTCCTATCAAATCTTCAATTATTTTCCTTCTTTCATGCGAAGAAATATCCGCTAGGCGGGTTATGGTTCCCTGCAAAATTACGTTGTGGCCTCCAAAGCTTATTCCAGCCATAGAAAGTACGTCAATTACTCTGCCTCGCGGGACTCTCCTACCATTAAGCCTGTAAATGCATTGTCCATTCCTGAAGACTTCCCGCGAAATGGTTACTGTTTCTGTTTCTACGGGTATTCTTCCGTCTCTGTTGTCAAATTGAATCACAACTTTGGCTGATTTTGCCCTTTCAAGTTTCGCTTCCGGGGAACCGTGAAAAATTAGGCTTGTAAGGTTTTCGGCGCGCATTCTTCTCGCGCTTAATTCTCCCAGCACGAAGAGTATGGCATCCAGAATGTTCGTTTTTCCGCTTCCATTCGGTCCGCTTATAACTGTAAATCCCTTATCGAGAGTTATTGTTACTGGTTTTGCAAAGGACTTGAATCCTCTAAGCTCTATTTTCCTTATGTAAGGCATATACGCGTCCGCCTAAGATTTGACGCGGCAAACCCTCAAACTGTTCTAATTTAGGTCTATAAAATTGTTCTATAGTAATTTGCATATAAAACAATTAGCCTTTCTTTCATAACTCCCTCTTTGCAGAGCTTTTTACGCCACTAATCTTTGCTTTAATTTTGCTAAATTTTCTATTCTTCAAATTTCTCTTTTCTCAGTCTTTCAGCCATTTTTCTTACAAATTCCTTTATCCTTTCCTTTTCCCCATAAACGAGTGCATAACTATCCTCTTGAATTTCACATGAAAGCCCAGTTTCCTTAGTGATATTTTCTATTATTTCCTTTGGAGTTTGATTCGTTATTTCTATTCTAATCCATGATTGGTCTCTTGGCACTCCGGGAACGAACTTTGAGGCTTTAGCTTCGGCTTCCATCTCTTCTTCATAAGCTTTCTTTCGAACAGTCTCGATTTTTCTCATCCACTCTTCAGCTGTTTTAGGCCCTAGTTTTTCTTGAACATGCAGAATGAGTGCCGATTCAGCCATGTCGAGGTAGCTTTCAATTTTTGGTATACATTCGGTGCATGTAGGGTCAGCCTTTATTATCTCTATCATTGTTTTGGCAGAACGCAAATCCTTCATAACATTCGGTGGAAGAACTTCACCTCGCTTTTTCAATTCAGTGGCCAAGTCGGATAAAACCTTCCAGACTATTTCATAATTCATTTCAACACCTAATTTTGGTATGTCCAGACGGCTACTTAAACTTGAAGCTTGGTTTACAGTTGTAAACGAAAAGGTTTTTAGTTGTGTTGGCTAATCAAGTGTGCAGAACATAAGTAATTTCGAGGTGAAAATGTATTGTCAATATTTGCTGCGCCAGGCGCATACGACCGTGCCATCACAGTTTTCTCTCCAGATGGCAGATTATTCCAAGTTGAATATGCACTTGAAACAGTTAATAGAGGCGCCACGGTTGTTGGAATCGTATGCCCCGAAGGAGTAGTTTTAGGGGCAGAAGAAAGACTTGAATCCAGTCTTCAAGATCCAAATTTCATGTGGAAAATCTACGAAGTTGATGAACATATAGGTGCCACATATGTCGGTTTACGTGCAGACGCCCGCATATTAATTGACCAAGCAAGGGTTTATGCCCAAAGCAACCGTCTACTTTATGATGAGCCGATAGACATAGAGATAATAGCCAAAAGGATAGGAGATATAAAACAACTTTATACCCAGCATGCAGGCGTCCGACCATTCGGAGTTTCAATCTTATTTGGGGGAGTAGACAAAACTGGATGCAAGCTTTTTGTAACTGACCCAAGCGGTTCATATAGAAGTTTCAAGGCGGTAGCCGTCGGTATAGGAAGAGAAACCGCCGAGAAAATACTGAAAGAAGAGTACAGAGACGACTTAACTCTAGAAGAGGCAATAAAGCTTGCAACAAAATGTCTAGTCAAAGCCTTAGAAGCCAGAGGTGAACAGCCAAGAATAAGAATTGGAGTAGTACCAAAAGACACAAAGAAAGTCCGCATACTCTCAAATGAGGAAACTGAAAAGTACATTAAGAGTCTGGGAGGATAGATGAGCCAAAAGTATACTGTTGCGAGAATAACCCGCGAAGGCGAACACTTCGAAATTCTCGTAAAACCTGACCCAGCGTTTGAATATAGACTTGGAAAGAGACAATCGGTTTCAGAGGTGCTCGTAACCGACACTATATTTACAGATGCAAACAAAGGGCTTAGGGCTTCAGAAGAAAAGTTAAGAAAAGCCTTTGGAACAACCGACCCATTAAAAATAGCTGAAATCATACTTAAACGGGGAATCCTGCAGTTAACCGCTGAACAGAAAAGAAGGCTTATAGAAGAGAAGAGAAAGCAGATAATCGCTTTTATTTCACGTAACTGTGTCGATCCGAGAACAAATCTGCCGCATCCGCCTCTTAGAATTGAACAGGCTATGGAACAAATTCACTTTTCGATAGATCCATTTAAAGACGCGGAAGAGCAGGCGAAAGAAGTTATAAAGCTTCTAAGGTCTGTTCTACCGTTAAAAATGGAGCAGATTTCGGTTTCAGTTCATATTCCCGCACAATATTCCGGAAAGGCTTATGGAACGGTTAAAAGTTTTGGAACCATAAGGCATGAGGAATGGCGAGCTGACGGCTCCTACCATGCAATTGTCGAAATGCCAGCTGGGCTCTACGGTCCGTTCCTTGAAAAATTGGGAGAAATAACTAAAGGTAATGCGGAAGCAAAGATTGTTGAATAATTAGGAATCGATTGGAGATGAAAGGTGTTGCCTACATTTTTTGAAAAAAGAGAAATCGTTGTTCCAGGCGATTTGCTGGCTGAAGGCGATTATATAGCCGGAGAAAACACGTTTAAAGAAGGAAAAAGAATCTACGCATCGCGTGTGGGCTTAGTAGACTATGTAAATAAGAAAGTTCAAGTTGTAGCGCTTAGAGCATTCTACGTGCCTAGAGTTGGCGATACTGTTATCGGAAAGATAATTGAAGTTGGAGTTTCAGGGTGGATAGTTGACATAAACTCTCCATATACCGCCTTATTAAGAGCCTCAGACGTTTTAGAAAGGGGATTTAACCCTAGAAAAGATGATTTAACCGCGATTTACGATGTTGGAGATATGATCATAGCGAAAATAGCAGCCTATGACCGAACTCAAAACCCACTGTTAACGGTAAATGAGCGAGGATTGGGAAAGATAACCCGTGGACAGATAGTTCAGATCACACCTACCAAGATTCCGCGGGTTATTGGAAGAAAGGGCTCAATGATAAGCGTCATAAAGAAGGAAACCGGATGCAACATTGTTCTGGGACAGAACGGCCTAATCCTAGTTAGCGGCCGTTCAATAGAGAATGAAAGACTCGCAGTTATGGCTATACGTAAAATTGAGGATGAGGCCCACACAAGCGGTTTAACGGACCGCATAACCGAGATGCTTAGAAAAGAAAAGGAAAAAGGAGTGAGAAAGGATGAGTCAAAAACTGCCTGAAAAATTGATAAATGAGAAAGGATTAAGGCTTGACGGAAGGAAGCCTGATGAATTAAGGCCTTTAAAACTTGAAGTCGGAGTCTTAAGCAACGCAGATGGCTCTGCATATATTGAGCAGGGAAAAACCAAGATTTTGGCGGCTGTTTATGGACCTAAAGAGGTTCATCCTCGCCACTTGGCCCTCCCAGACAGAGCAATATTAAGATGTAGATATCATATGGCTCCGTTCTCGGTGGAGGAGAGAAAGTCGCCAGCGCCCTCAAGGAGGGAGATGGAACTTTCAAAAGTGATTCGAGAAGCCTTAGAGCCTTCAATCTTCCTTGAATACTATCCTAGAACAGCCATAGACATATTCGTTGAAGTTTTGCAGGCTGATGGAGGGACAAGATGCGCCGGAATCACCGTAGCCTCGCTTGCGTTGGCTGATGCGGGGATACCTATGCGAGATTTAGTCTGCGCATGCGCCGCCGGAAAAGTTGATGGCACCATAGTCTTGGATTTAACAGATGTTGAGGACAAAAAGGGCGAAGCCGACGTTCCCTTCGCTATGATGCCTAACACCGAGTCTGTAACGTTGCTGCAGATGGACGGAATGCTTACTCCGGAAGAATTCGAGAAGGCCTTTAATATGGCAATTGAAGGCTGCAGAAAGATTTACAGTCTTCAAAAGGAAGCTTTAAAGGCTAAATACGTCGCGATAAAGGAGGCTGTGGAAGAATGACGACCTCAACCATAGTTTCAAGAGTAAAGCAGAAGAGAATTGCGCAGTTGCTCGCGAAGGGCAAACGAATAGACGGAAGAGGCTTAACTGACTATAGAGAAATACAAATTGAAACAGGCTTGATAGAAAGAGCAGAAGGTTCAGCAAGAGTTAGACTTGGAAAAACCGAGGTACTGACAGGAATAAAAATTGAGATAGGTGAGCCCTTCTCTGACGTCCCGAACGAGGGAGTCTTAACAGTAAACGCTGAACTTGTCCCCTTGGCTTCCCCAACTTTTGAGCCCGGACCACCGGATGAGAATGCAATAGAACTTGCGAGAGTTGTTGACAGGGGAATCAGAGAATCAAAAGCTATAGCGCTTGAAGAATTATGCCTAATTCCAGGAAAAAAGGTCTTCATAGTCTTCGTTGACATTTACGTGCTTAATCATGACGGAAACCTTATAGATGCCTCTGCTTTGGCGGCGTTAGCTGCCCTAATGAACACTAAAGTATTCAATTATGAAATTGAAAACGGCGAAGTAAAAATTAAGTCGGGCTATAAGCAGCTTCCAATAAGGAACTATCCAGTGGCTGTAACCTTTGCGAAGATAAACAATCAGCTTGTTGTTGACCCATGGCTTGAAGAGGAAAACGTGATGGATGCAAGGCTGACCATAACCTTCGAGAAGGATGGAAAGATATGCGCCATACAGAAGGGTGGAAGCGGATGCTTCACAACAAAACAAATTTTAGAGGCCGTTAAGATAGCTTCAGAAAAATCTAAGGAATTAAGAAAACTTGTGGTGAAAGCCTAATGGGAAGAACCAAAAAGATAGGGCCTCTCCGCGGATTCGGCGCAAGATATGGAGCTACCGTAAGGAAGCGATACAGAGACATTATCATGGAGATGAGGAAGCCGCATAAATGTCCACAATGCGGATTTAACAGAGTTAAGCGAAAAAGCGTTGGAGTGTGGGTTTGCAGAAAATGCGGATTCACATTTGCAGGTGGAGCCTATACGCCATTCACAAAAATTGGAACAGTCGCGAGAAGAGCAGCAACCTCTGCTATGTCCTCTATCGAAGGCACCACATTAACACTAACTGAGGAAACAGAGGAAAACAAGTGATTCTAATAACAACCTCAAGACGCCCAACAAGAAGAATTAGAACATTCTGCAATGACCTAGCACGCTGCATTCCCAACTCTATCAGGATTAATCGAGGAAAACTAAGCCGCGAAGGACTAGCCGAAAAGGCCTTTGAGCTGGAAGCAGACAGAGTAATAGTTGTAAATCGATGGAAAGGCGGGCCGGGAAAAATAGAGCTTTTCAATGTAGAGGAATCGCTTGTAGGTGTGCCTCCATTGATTTATATTCGTGGGATAAAGCTTCAAAGGGAGATGGGATTCCCAAAATCTAGGCCTTTCAGTTCAATGGCAATAACATCAAACTATGCCTTGCAGGATAAGGAGATACCCAAGCTTGCAGATGCACTCTCAAATTTTCTTCAAGTTCCAATGGCAAAACCAAACGAGATAGTTGAGAAGAAATATCAAGTTTTAATGAGTATCAGACGTGATGCCATGGAGAGAATTAGAGTAACCTTCTTTAAACTTCCAGAAAATCGGGAGATTGGCCCAAGAATAACGGTTTCGCACTTGATTTGGAGTTTGGAGAAGCCATCGAGATGAAGGCGGAAGCAACTGTAAAATTCGAGTTTGACTCTGAGCAAACTCTAGAAACTGTTTTTAATGCCTTGAAGCCGGAGACCTTGAGCGCTCCAACAGAACGTTCGAGAGCACATATTGAGGTTGATGGAAAAAATTTGATCCTTAAGTTTGAGGCTAGGGATAGCACTGCTCTGCGTGCAGCTTTAAACTCCTACTTAAGGTGGATAAAGCTTATAATTGAAATTTTGGTTTTCCTAGAAAATGCTTAATTAATTCCATTTCTTTAATGTGAGCCAGTTGGAGAGTTAAAGTATGGGTGAAGAATCTGCTAGGCTTCCTCCACAAGTTCAAGAACGCCTGCTTAGGCTTCAGCAGCTTCAACAAACCCTACAGAATGTCCTAGTTCAAAAGCAACAACTAGAAATCGAACTAACAGAAATTGAGCAAGCATTAAACGAGCTTGGAAAAGTTCCTGAAGATACAGTCATATACAAGTCGATTGGTACTCTGCTTGTGAAGGTGGATAAGGCAAAGGTTATAAGTGACCTAAATGAGCGGAAGGAACTTTTAAACATGAGAATCAGCGTGCTTGGAAAGCAGGAGGAACGCCTAAGAGGCCAATTAAAGGAGCTTCAGGAGAAGATTCAGAAAGACTTGAAACCAGTCTCATAGCAGGATAGTAAGCTTCGGTGGAAAACTTGGAGAATAACAATAGCGAAATTCCAGAATTGACAGATGAACAAATCGAGGAAATATGCGAAATTGCCGAAGAAGCTGCAAGAGAATATATTCTTTCAAAGATTCCCCTAAAGAAAATTTCAGACTTTGACATAACAGTTGAAGTCGAAGGATTAAAACCTCTAAATGTGAGCGTTGAAGTAAGTTTAGAGCTTCCGCCATTAATGCAGAAATACAATGTAGAAAAACTAACTAAGGAGGCTGTTAAGAAAGCCTTCGAGGCTGTAGATAGGCATCTGAAGGGACTCTCATGCAAATCAAAAGAATAATTAACCTAATTGAAGAAAAAAATGCAAAACTTGTAGTTTTGTTATGTCATCATAACGCTGATCCAGACGCTGTTTGTTCCGCATACGCCCTTTCCAGTCTGCTGAAAAAATTAAAACCAGAAATTGAAGTTGAGATTGCAGCTGCTCAGGGTCCCAGTCGTCTTTCAAAGCATCTGCTAAATTATATTCCTGCGCGTTTGGTTGATAATCCAAGAATTGAAGAGGCAGACATATTGATAATACTAGATACGAATACTATACAGCAGCTTGATGATTGGGTGGAGCGGATTAGAAATATAAAAGCGCCAATAATTGTCATTGACCATCATGCGGGGCATCCTGAAACTGAAAAGTTGGCAACTTTAGTGGTTGCGGATGAAAATGCATCTTCAACATGTGAAATAGTTTATAGGTTCTATGAAGAGGCAAATGTGAAACCTCAAAGAGAGGAGGCTTTAGCTCTTTTCCTTGGAATAGCCTTTGATACAAGACACTTCATTTTGGCTAACTCCACAACCTTGAAGATTGCCGCTGAACTTGTCGATGCAGGAGTCAACGTCCAAGAAGCCCTTTCAATGCTTTCTTTACCAATGGACCTTTCAGAAAGAATTGCGAGATTGAAGGCCAGCCAAAGAGCTAAACTCATGAAAATCAACGATTGGATAATTGCACTTTCGCATGTAAGCGCCTTTCAAGCGTCTGCCGCGAGAGCTTTGGTTTCTTTGGGCGCTGACATAGCCGTGGTTGCTGGCCAAGTAGATGATTCTGTTCGAGTAAGCTTAAGATGCACCAAGGAGTTCCACGAAAAAACGGGCATTCATCTAGGTAAGGACGTTGCAAAACCTTTGGGAGAGTATCTGCACGGTATGGGCGGAGGCCATTCAATTTCCGCTGGCGTAAATGTTGTTGGAGATGTGGAGTCCGCCTTGAAAAAGTGCATCAGAATTCTAAGAGAGAAGATTAAAAAGGCAGACTTAGAAGGTTAACCCAAAATTTAGTAATAACTTATATTTGATAGAATGTTTTGCCATCTATGGTGGCTGAACTTAAAGTGGCGCTTATAGAAGCAAAAGAACTAACATTCACATACGCGGGGAGAGAAGCTCCCTCAATCGAAAACGTAAATCTTTCAATAGATAAAGGCGAATTCATAATTTTAACTGGCCCAAGCGGCTGTGGGAAAACAACTCTCTGTAGATGCTTCAACGGTTTAATTCCCCACTTCTATAATGGAGAATTAAAAGGAGAAATAACTGTTGCAGGCTTGAAAGTCGATGAACATCCAACCTATGAGCTCGCATGTCACGTAGGAATGGTCTTTCAAAATCCTGAAAACCAGCTTTTCGCTCTATCGGTTGAAAAGGATGTAGCGTTTGGACTCGAAAATCTTGGTTTGCCAAGGGAAGAAATTCGTAAACGTGTAGATTGGGCTATGAAAATAACTGGGATATATGAGCTTAGAGAGCGGGCGCCTTATGAACTTTCAGGAGGTCAGCAACAGAGGGTTGCGATTGCATCTATTTTGGCCATGCAGCCCCAAGTCATGGTTCTAGACGAGCCAACTTCCTTCCTAGACCCGCTGGGAGCAAAGCAAATCTTTGACGTGATATATCGGCTGAACCGAGAACTAGGCATAACTGTAATACTCGTGGAGCATAGACTCGACCTGGCGGCAAGCTATGCAACAAGAGTCATTGTAATGAGCAATGGGAAAATAGTCATGGATGGCCCCCCTAGAAAGATTTTGAGTAGCGAAAAAGCGAAGCTCATAGGAATAGGAATCCCAAAGGCAACTAGGCTGTATCAAATCTTAAAGAATGATGGCATACCGCTTAGGGGGAACAAAACACCCATTACCCCCCAAGAAACCGCTGAACTAATTGTTGAGGCCCTCAGCGATGATTGAAGTAAAAAACGTATACTTCACTTATCCAAGCGGAGTTGAAGCATTAAAAGGAGTTTCATTGCGGATAGATAGAGGAGAATTTGTCGCCATAATGGGACAAAATGGAGCTGGAAAAACAACTCTGGTAAAGCATTTTAACGGCTTGTTAAGACCAACGAGAGGAGAAGTCCTTGTTGATGGAGTAAACACGAAAGATGTCAGCGTTGCAACCCTCGCGAGGAAAGTTGGCTATGTCTTCCAGAATCCAGACCATCAACTATTCTGCGAAACAGCAGAACGGGAAATTGCATTTGCATTAAAGAACTTCGGATTTGAAGAGGAACTAATTAAGAAAAGGGTTGAGTGGGCTCTAAAACTTCTCGATTTATCGCAGTATAGGGAAAGCTCACCCTTCATGCTCAGCGGAGGAGAAAGGAAACGTCTAGCCCTAGCATCGGTTCTAGCTTGGGATCCGGAAGTCGTAATTTTAGACGAACCTACTATTGGACAGGATTATGCGCAGAAAGAGAAGCTTAGACAGTTTATCCTTCAGTTAAGGGCGCAGGGCAAAACTGTAGTTATTGTTACCCATGATGTCGAATTTGTTGCGGATTGCAGCCCGCGAGTCGTTCTAATGGCAGATGGAAAAATAGTTGCAGACGGAAAAGCTGAAAGAATACTCACAGACCCTGAACTTCTGGCGAAAGCCTCAGTTATTCCTCCTCAAATAACCCAAATATTTATGGAACTTGAGCCAATTGGATTTTCAAAGGAAGTTGTTGACTTATATGAAGCCGGAAGAATAATAACTGAACATTTTAAAAGGAAGGTTAGGAAATGAGCTTTTTTGAAGGATTAAGATTTAGAAAGGTTTCCTCGCCCATACACAACTTGGACCCAAGAGCAAAATTCATTTTTGT
>Ga0164310_10000449_pt1 | contig 21877 bp, 21 predicted proteins | sample GuaBasSedimGuay1_FD_121795 | JGI IMG/M metagenome (GOLD analysis project Ga0164310, IMG submission 121795) | Subseafloor sediment microbial communities from Guaymas Basin, Gulf of California, Mexico - Guay1, Core 4569-9, 0-3 cm | ecosystem: Environmental > Aquatic > Marine > Hydrothermal vents... | reverse complement strand
GGCAGCGGCAGCGGCGAACTCCTCCGGCGTGCCCATCCGTCCCAGCGGGATAGCGGCGGCGATTTTCGCAGCCTCTTCCTCCGGCGTGGTGCCATTCCGCTCGGCCCGGTCGCGCAGGAGTTGGTCTACCCGTGCGGTGCGCGTCCAGCCGGGGCAGATGGCGTTGACGCGGATGCCGAAGGGGGCCAGTTCGTCGGCCAGCGTCTTGACCAACCCGATTACCCCCAACCGCAGGCTGTTGGAGAGTATCAGGTTGGGCAATGGCTGCTTGACGGTGATTGAGGTCATGGCCAGGATGGAGCCCTCGCCCTGCTCCTTCATTACCGGCACGACCGCATAGCAGAGGCGCACCGCGCTCATCAGCGTCAGCCGAGCGGCGGCCTCCCAGTCTTCAGGGGCAAGGTCGAGGAACTGGCCCGGAGGCGGCCCCCCAGCGTTGGTGACGAGGACGTCAATCCGCCCGAAGCGCTCAATTGTGGCTTCGACCAGCGCGTTCACGGCTGCCGGGTCGGAGACGTCGGCGGGAAATGCCAGCACTTGACGACCTGTCCCTGTCTTAATTTCGGCGGCAGTCCTGCTCAGGTGCTCTTCGCCTCGGGCGCAGATGGCGACGTGTGCGCCCTCCTGGGCCAAACGCTGCGCGACGGCCTTGCCCAATCCCTTGCTCGCGGCTGTCACCAGGGCGATCTTACCGTGTAATCCAAGATCCATCACTCTAACTCCAACTTCAATTGTGTACGGCCTACACCGATGATGTCTCCAGCGCTGACGACGGTGGGGCCGCTGATGCGTATGCCGTTAAGCAATGTCCCATTGCGGCTGCCTTGATCTTCTAGCCACCACTGGCCTTCCCGCCAAGTCAACAGGGCATGCCGGGCGGAAGCGTAGGCATCCGGGATGAAGATCGTGTTGCTCGGTGAGCGGCCTATGGAAGTGACAGGCTGCAAAGGGAAGGCGATGCCTACAGCGAGTGCCTTGTCCTCTGTGTGCAAAACGACCAGCCGTCCCCCCGGTCGGGCAGTCTCACGGCTGGCAGTCGCCTGTCGGAGGTCGCGCCACAGCATCAGCAGTACCATGACCAGGAAGACGTAGAGCAGAATGACAAGCAGGAGGCGCAAAGCCAGCAGCAGAATATCCATCGCTAGCCGGACTCTATCTCCGGGGGAGCGAGCGGCGGGGTATTTTCGCTGCCTGGTAGTGGAACGGGGGTAGGGGGGTCCTCGCCGTAGATAACCTGGACACCGGCGAAGGAGATAACGTCCCCGGAGTGAAGCACGCATTCTTCGACCGGATAGCCGTTGATCGTCGTGCCGCCTGAACTTCCCAGGTCGTAAAGCACGTAGCGCCCATACCGCCGGCGGAGTTGAGCGTGGTGGCGAGAGACGCGCGGGTCTTCGATGATGACATCATTATCGAGCGCACGTCCGATGGACACCACGGGTTGGAGGAGATTCACATGGCGATGCCCCTCCAGAATCAGAAACGGGCGGCCCAACGGCAGCATCTCGGCTGCCGCTCTGGCCTCTCCGCCGCTGGCCTCCATCTCGCGGGTTTTCTCCGTTTCGGGTACTTCTTCCGGCATCCAGCGTGCCTCGACGTGCACCTCGTGGGGGCCTATCCCCTCGTCAGGCAGGACATGGACAACTGGCGTGACTTCGAGCGCTAGGCCAGCCTGGGCAGCCAACTCGGTGACGTGATGGGCCAGTTCTTCCTCCAATGCCGGTTGCTCGATCGCCAGTGCATCGCAGTTGTCCGGATGCAGGTGGACCCAGTAATGGGTTGGAGCCTGCGGTGTGCCCTCGGGGGAGACAACCTGATGGTCCTCCATAGCCCGCGTGAGATGCGTAGCGACCTCCAGGGGACTAAGTCGCCCGGCAAAGAGGCGAGCGAAAGTGCCCTCCACCAATCGCTCAGCCAGGGCCTCGAAGCGCGCGATTTTGCTCATACCACGGCGATTATAACGCGAGAAGGAGGAAATGACAAATGACGAGGGCTTGATTTACTGCCCATTGTGTGGTAGGATAGGGACACGATGGACAAAGGTTTTGAGGAAATCGAACACACTGCTGACATCGCCATTCGCGTCTGGGGGCGCGACTTGGCCGAATTGTTCGCCAATGCCGCCTACGGTATGGCCTGCCAGATGGCCGACCCCGACGAGGTGCCCCGGACGGTCGAGCAGGCCATCGAGTTGGAGGCCTGTGACGCCGAGACATTATTGGTGACCTGGCTGAATGAGTTACTCTACCTCAACGAGCGGGATGGAGATGTCTTCGTCGAATTTGAGATGGGGCAGGTGACACCAACCCATGTGCAGGCGGTCGTGCGGGGCGGGCCGCCACCTTATCAGGGATTGCAGATCAAGGCCGCCACATTCAGCGATTTGAAGATCGCGCCCACCGACGAGGGCTACGAGACTACAGTCGTATTCGACGTATGAAAAAGGAGGCGGGAGATGGTGCAGAAGAGTGACTTTCGACGGGTGGACAAGCACATCTGGGAGTTGCCGAAGGATTTCCGAGATGATATGCGCGTCCCGGCACGGCTGTTCGGCGACGCGGAACTCTTTGATGCGGCCTTCCGTGACCGCACGGTGGAGCAATTGGTGAACACTGCGACGCTACCAGGCATCGTCAAGTATGCGATGGCAATGCCGGATTTCCACCAGGGGTACGGCTTCCCCATCGGTGGCGTGGCGGCAATGCGGAGGGATACGGGGGTGATCTCGCCTGGAGGCGTCGGCTACGACATCAACTGTCTTTCTGGAGAGAGTCGCGTCCTGCATGAGCATGGTTACACCGTTCCCATCGCGCAACTGGAGGACAAATGGGAGCGTGTGCAACTGCGCTGTCAGGACTTCAACGCGGAGAGGGAAGCCGGTACGCCGGTCGTGCGCTACTTTCGGCAGAAGCCCAACGCGCCGGTCTATCGCTTGGTGACGGAGACCGGCGAGGAGGTCATCGCCACAGCAGATCACCCGTTTTGGACGTTGGACGGGATGCGACCGCTGGGGGAACTATGGCCCGGCGAACTGGTGGCACTCTACCCGTTTGAAGGCGTCGAGTACGAGGAACCGGGGGATGAGGTCGTCGTGAGCGAGGCCGACGTAGAACGATTTCTTGAGGGGATGGACAAGGGTGAGAGGGGAAACGCGGCATCTCAGATTAAGGCTCAACTCCGCCGGCGTGGTCTTCTCCCGTTGCGAATGAACTCCCCCGCGATGCCATATCTGCTCAAGTTGCTGGGATACGTCCTGGGTGATGGCAACATCCATTTCGTTGGCGGATCCGGCAAAGGAGTGACCTGGTTCTATGGTGAGCGTGAAGACCTGGAAGCGATCCGCCGGGATGTTGAGGCACTGGGTTTCACCCCTTCGCAGGTGTATTCGCGCCATCGGGAACATAGGCTTACAACTCTCTATGACACCTACGAGTTTGAGCAAGAGGAAACTAGTTTCAAGGTCGTCGGGAGCGCCTTTGCCGTGCTGCTGGCGGTGATGGGTGCACCGGTGGGGGCCAAAGCGACACAAGACTTCCGGGTTCCACCCTGGCTTTTCAAAGCACCGCGCTGGCAACAGCGGCTGTTCCTGGCGGCTCTCTTTGGAGCCGAACTCTCTGCTCCGGCGACGTTCGAGGCCCACGGTACCAACTTCTACACGCCGGTGCTTTCGATGAACAAGCGGGATGGGTTTGTCGAGAGCGGACGAGCCTTCCTCACCGATCTTGGCGATCTGTTGGCCGGATTCGGTGTGGAGGTGAAGACGATCAGCCGGCGATCAGAGCAAGTGAACCAGGACGGGAGCCGCTCGATCCGGCTGCGGTTGGTGCTGTCGTCCAGACCTGAGAGTCTCATCAACCTGTGGGGTCGGGTGGGGTTTGAGTACAACCGAAAACGGCGCTGCCTGGGATTGGTCGCAGTTCAGTATCTCAAGGAGAAGCAACGTGTCGTTGTCGAGCGTCGGACTGCTGCCGAGACAGCGCGGGTTCTACGGGCCGCCGGTGTACCTGCGGTGCAGGTCTATGCCGACCTGACCACAGGGCATGTCAACCGGCGTTTCTTGGAACGCTCGCTGTACGAAGGGCGGAAAACGTCTCCCCGCGTGGATGCGAGCTTCCCCGACTTCGAGACCTATCGCGTGGAAGCCACCGCCGGCCTGGGCGAGAGTGGCATGGTATGGGCCCGTATCTCCCGCATCGAGCCGCTGGATGACTTCGACGCGGATGTCTATGACTTTACCGTGGCCCACCCGGATCACAATTTCATCGCCAACGGCTTTGTTGTCTCCAACTGTGGTGTGCGCCTCCTGGGTACACATCTGGAGCAGGGGGACGTCGCGCCGTATCTGGAGGACCTCACGACGGCCCTCTATCGCGCCTGCCCTAGTGGCGTGGGAGGGAAAGGGCGCGTGCGTGTCTCCGGGCGAGAACTGGACGAACTGGTGACGCAGGGCGCAAAATGGGCATTGAAGCGCGGCCTGGCGCTGCCGGAGGACCTGGCTCACACAGAGGAGGGCGGCTGCCTGCCCGGAGCCGATCCCCGCCAAGTGAGCGCCCGAGCCAAGGAGCGGGGTCGTCCCCAGGTCGGTTCCTTGGGTGCAGGCAACCACTTCCTGGAAATTGAGGTGGTCGAAGAGATCTATGACCCGGAGGTGGCGGAGGTTTTCGGCCTGTGGGAGGGCCAGGTGGTGGTGCAGATTCACTGCGGCTCACGAGGCTTCGGTCACCAGGTCTGCGATGACTATGTAAAGAGATTGCAGTCAGTGGTGCACAAGTACAACATCCAACTGCCGGATCGGGAACTGGTCTGCGCTCCCATTGATTCCCCCGAGGGCCGGGCCTACTACGGCGCAATGGCCTGTGCGGTCAATTACGCCTTCGTCAACCGGCAGGTGCTGGCGATGGGCGTGCGTGAGGCTTTCGAGCAGGTTCTTGCTGGCAAGGTGAAGGATTTCAACCTATTTCAGATCTACGACGTGGCCCACAACATCGCCAAGTGAGTGCAGCATGACGTGGATGGGCGACGGATGAGGCTGTGCGTCCATCGCAAGGGAGCCACCCGTGCCTTTCCTCCCGGTCATCCCGAGGTGCCGGAGGGCTACCGCGATGTGGGCCAGCCGGTGCTGGTACCGGGCTCGATGGGTACCGCCTCCTACGTGCTGGTGGGCACGCAGAAAGCGATGGATCTGACTTTCGGCTCGACCTGCCATGGGGCTGGGCGTGTGATGAGCCGGAGGAAGGCGCTCAAGAAAATCCGTGGAAGTGAGTTAAGGCACGAGTTGGAGGAACAGGGCCTCGTCATCCGCGCCGGGAGTATGAAGGGCCTGGCCGAAGAGGCCCCAGCGGCCTACAAGGACGTCAGCCGCGTGGTTGAGGTGGTGCACGGCGTTGGCATGGCCCGCAAGGTGGCCCGCTTGCGGCCTTTGGCAGTGATCAAGGGATAGGGGGCAAGTGGTGGCTTGGTACGTCTCGACGGCGCCAACGTGGGGACGCAATCACCTGTGAGCCTTTACACGTCCAAGTTGCGCACCTCTTTAGCGTGGGTCTGGATGAAGCGCCGGCGGGGGGGAACGCTTTTGCCCATCAGCATATCGAAGGTGCGATCGGCGGCGGCCGCGTCCTCGATGGTCACCTGCAGGAGTATACGCTTCTCCGGGTTCATCGTCGTCTCCCAGAGTTGGGCCGGGTTCATCTCGCCCAAACCCTTGTAGCGCTGAAGGGTGACCTTCCGGCCTTTCAGTTCTTTGAGTATGGCATCTTTCTCCGCTTCGCTGTAAGCGTAGCGCACCTTCTTATCGGCAGCAATACGGTAGAGGGGGGGCTGGGCGATGAATAGGTGTCCCTCCTCGATGAGCGGCTGCATGTAGCGGAAGAAGAAGGTGAGGAGCAGGGTACGGATGTGGGCCCCATCTACGTCAGCATCCATAAGGAGAATCACACGCCCGTAGCGCAGGTTATCCAGGTCGAACTGGTTGCCGATGCCGCAGCCCAGCGCGGAGATGATCGCCTGGACCTCCTTGCTGCTGAGGATTTTATCCAACCGTGCTCGCTCTGTATTGAGGATCTTGCCCCGCAGTGGGAGGATGGCCTGAAAGTGACGGTCGCGGCCTTGTTTTGCCGACCCGCCGGCAGAGTCGCCCTCCACGATGAAAATTTCCGTCTTGGACGCATCCCGCTCGGAGCAATCGGCCAGTTTGCCGGGTAGGGTCAGGCTCTCCAGCGCGCTCTTGCGAATCACCAGGTCACGCGCCTTACGCGCTGCTGCCCGCGCACGGGAGGATGTGAGGCACTTCTGAACAATGCGCCGGGCCGCCCGCGGATCCCGTTCCAGAAACTCCCCCAGCGCCATTGTCACCACCGATTCCACCATCGCTTTGACCTCAGCGTTCATCAACTTCACTTTGGTCTGGCTCTCAAACTGGGGGTCAGGATGCTTGACGCTGACAATGGCCGTCAGCCCTTCGCGCACGTCCTCACCGGAGAAATTGGGATCCTTATCCTTGAGCAGGCCCGCCTTACGGGCGTAATCGTTGATCGTGCGTGTGAGGCCAGAGCGCAGCCCGGTCAGATGCGTGCCGCCATCCACGGTGTGGATGGTATTGGCGAAGGTGTAGATCGATTCGGCGTAGGCGTCGGTGTACTGCAAGGCCACCTCGATGCCCACGCCGTTCACTTGCCGTTCGGCGTGTACCACGTCGTGGAGCGTCTCCCGATTGCGGTTGAGGTAGCGCACGAAGGATTCGATGCCGCCATCGAAGTAAAACGTCGTCTGGCGCGGGAATGGTTGGACTCGCTCATCCACCAGTTTGATGGTGACGCCCCGGGTGACGAAGGCCATCTCCCGCATACGCTGTGCCAGCGTCTCGAAACGGAAGTCCACATCCTTGAAGATTGTATCGTCAAAGCGGAACGTGACCTGGGTGCCGTGCCCTTGAGCCTTGCCGATGTCCTCGACCGGCGTCACCGGCGCACCCCGTTCGTACCGCTGGCGATGACGCCGTCCATCACGGGGGTCGTCAACCACTACTTCCATCCATTCGGAAAGAGCGTTGACCGCCGAGACGCCGACGCCGTGCAGTCCGCCGGAGACCTTGTAGCCGCCGCCGCCGAACTTAGCCCCGGCGTGGAGGGTGGTCATGACCAACTCCAGGGTTGAGATTTTCTTCTCAGGATGCGGGGCAGTGGGAATGCCCCGCCCATTGTCCGCCACCGTCACGCTCGAGTCGGGGTGGATGGTGATCTCAATTCTGTCACAGGCACCGGCTAGGGCTTCGTCCACTGCATTGTCCACCACCTCGTAGACCAGGTGATGTAGTGCTTTGATGTCTGTACCGCCGACGTACATCCCAGGCCGGCGACGCACGGCCTCCAACCCTTCCAGCACCTGTACATCCGCCGCCTCGTAGCGCTCAACCTGATTATCCGTCTGTCCCTTCTTCCTTGCCATTTCTACTCCACTCGCAGCCGTTATCCGCTTCCTGTCCCCCGTTCATTGGTGCTTGCTATCCGCTCCTGATAGAACACGAAGGTGGCCGCAGTCAACCCCGTGGCGATACAACCGTTGCCCAGGATGCCGACTAACAGCAACCACGAATCGCCGGATGGGAGCGACCAGACGAATCCCAGCCCTTCGTAGATCACCATCGCGAGCACGACCAGCCCTATGACGGAGGGAAGTTGCGTATGGATCAGCACGATGCTCTCCCAGGCGGCCCGCAGCAACCCGCGCTCGCCGAGCAAGATACCGTGGACGACGAACAGCAGGTGCATCGCTGCATAACCTCCCAGGCCCACGCCGAGGGCCCAGACTATAAAGCCCAGCGGTTGGACAATCGCTGCCGTGATCGCGGTCAACAATAACCAGAGCGAAGTGAATACTGTCCCGCTCATCAACAGACTGATGGCGAACGAGAAAACACGGATGAGTTTCCCCACCCCCGAGAAGTGCGGGAGGGCGGGGGTGGGGGAGTGCATAGCGCGCACCCGATGGGCCAAGCCGTTCAGGTACAGGAACCCCATCGCCAGGCCGACGATCACCAGCGCTGCTATCCAGGCCATCAACACCAGCACGTTCGTGACCAGAAGTGCACGGGGCTCACCCAGCGGCGATACTGCCCCCGGCGTGTGGCGGGCCAGCAGGCTGGGCACATTGAGCAGCGGCAATGCGCTGAGGAGTGAGAATAAGTTGAACTGTTCGCCGAACTGCTTCAACAATTGTACCGCCTGCGTGACCTGACGAGCCGTCGTTGGGTCGGGTGCGGGCTGCGCCGTCAAGAGAGCGACGAAACCCTGCAACAGCGGGGCTATAGAAAGCCGCGGCCCCAGCCACAGGAGCAAGTCCAGCAACACCGGTAGTATCACCAGCCACAGGTGTCGGCCAAGTATCTCGAACCCGGCCGCCAGGCAGCCGATCACTCCGAGCGGGCCGGATGTTTCCTCTCTCGTCCTTGTGCTCATTATAGAATTACCTACAAGATTTGCACTCTTTGCGAGAATCTTGTGGGACAAGATGGCATCTTGTCCTACGTTGGTTGCGGCGATAGGCCGCACTATGAGTATTTTACCACAAGACGGGCGAGTGGGAAACCGGCCCGGGATCGTAATTGCTCAGCCATCCCCAGGCAGAGCGTTGAAACATATTCTTTAGGACGCAGATGAACGCTGATAAACGCTGCTTTTTTGATCTTATCTGCGAAAATCGGCGTGAATCTGCGTCCGATTCCGAGTTCGGCGGGGTGGCTGAGTAGTCGCACAGAATCTTTCTTTGACACCTTGTGCTGCCTGCGGTATACTGATTACAGCCCAACTCGTTGGCGACCCTCGGTGACGAGGCCGGGCTGCGGGGGAGTTGCGGTGGGGGTTTGGACCGCGAAAGGCGCGAAGGGGTGCGAAGGGGCGCGAGGAGGCGCGAAGGGACGCGAAAGGCGCGAAAGGGCGCGAAATGCTTTGCCGGCCAGACCGATAAGCGCCCTATTGCCACGGCCAATAGAGGCGAAGAGGAGGTGACATGTTCGGAGAGCATAGACCAAACCCTATCCTGAGCGACGAAGAACGGGAATTGCTGGACTCCGCCCCGGAGGAATGCTTACGGCGTGCCGTCCAGCGAGGCGCACTTTCGCTCGACAGGCTCACCGAGGGCCTCTCTCCACGAGTGGCCGCCGTCGTGCGGAGCATCGCCACCGGCGAACGACTCCTCGCCCCCGACCTGGAATCCGAACCGGCATGGGGTACAGCCGGTCGAAGTCATGCACGCTCGATGGAGGCTGCTCCGTCACGCGGATCGGAGCGAGGGAAACCCCGGCCGGCAGTCGTTCCCCATCTGCTCGCATTGGCGCGAAGCGCATTGTCCAACCATCCACAACTCGCCCGTATGCTGGACGAGCAGGTTCTGACCCCAGACGAGGCGCTAGAGGCCGCCCGGGCCATAGACCACACCCTGGGCCGCTACCCGACCGGCACCCGCTACGCTGCTCCTTGAGGAGGTGCAAAAATGAGCAACGACAAAGGACTTGAGCCGTTTAAAGCACGGGGACCCAGCGTTGAACGAATCGTGCAGGAGGCCGCCCGTGATGGTCTGGTGGAGCCGGAATTGGAGAGGCTACCTGCAAGCATCGCAAACACTCTCCGCGCGATGATCGCGGGGGAGCGACCGGCCCCGACACTGAGCGCCGAGGAGATCGCCCTCCTGGGCCAGGTCATCGCCCGCTGGAAGGTACCGTATGGACGATTTACGCTCGGATTGGGCAGGTCGGCAGGGGCGGTGGAGCGGCCCGCACCGGACACAGCCCCCCCTGTCTCTATGGGCCAGGCCCTCGCCCGCTTGCAGGGGCGCTCGACGCCTGGGCTGGGCGCAGCAGCGGCGGCGGAGCAGACCGCGTCCGATGAAGCGCCCCCTCCACCCCGTCCACCCAGGACTACACCGGTGGCAGAGAGCCTGATCAAGCGCCTGGGCCTCCCCCCGCATAAGGCAAGCCGGGTCGCCGCCGTCGTCTACTGGCCGATTGGGTACACATACGAGGATCTGGCCCATTGGGGATTGCTGTCGGAAGAGGAAACGAAGGCGGTGTGGGAGCACATCGTGCGCGAATACGGCTTCTACATGACCGGCACTTTGTACGCCGCACCGTGAAGCGGGGATGAAAGGGCTGCACCTTCACCTGGGCTGCGGTTTCGTCCATCGTCCGGGGTGGATCAACCTCGACCGGTACGTGACCGAGGGTGCCGACTTGCAGGCCGACGCACTCCTGCTCCCCTGCGCCGACGGCTCCGCCGAGACGGTCGAGGCCCGCCAGTTAGTCGAGCACCTGGGCTACGTCGGCACCCTCTACGGATTGCACGAGTGGGCCCGTGTACTGACGCCCGGCGGCACGCTGCTCATCGAGACGCCCGACCGAACGGCCACCCTGCGCGCCGCGCTGACCGACGGCAGCGACGCTGCCGCCCGGCCCTGGCTCTTCGGCACGGAGCAGCGCGGGCAGGGCCACCGTTACCTGTTCACCGGCGACGAGTTGGCGCGGATGGCGACCCAGGCGGGCTTCGAGGTCGTGAGTGTGGAAGATGTCACCAGGCGACCGGCCCATCCCACGCTGCGGCTCACGGCCCGGCGGGCCGCCGATACACCGGCCATCCGCTTCCTCGTGCGACTCCACCGCGCTTTCATCACCTCCGGTGTCCTGGACCCGACCGACGCCCCACCGTATATGGCCGCGCTGGAGACGATCTGTGAGCGGGCGAGTCGACTGGTCGAGACCCCCGGCGCCGACACACTGGCCCAACTGGCGAGCCTCTCGGCCCGCTACAGCCCGCGCGTGGCCGCCTGCATTCTGGAGGCGTTACCCGACCCCGCTGCATGGCCTGCTGCCGACTTGGCTCGGATCCGTCGCCTCGTCGCCGACCTGGAGCAGGAGCGATTCCCGGCCCGGCTGGCCTGCCGCTGGCGCACCCTCCCTAAGTTGCCCGGCACGGCCGACGCCGCCTGGGCGCTGCTGGAACGGGAGATCAGCCTCTACCTGGCTGCCCGGTTCTGCCCCGGCGAGGGACTTGATGACGTGCAGGCCGGTTTCGACGCCGCCACCGCCGACCTCGCGCCGTCGGACCTGGCCGTGGACTTCTTCTGCCGCGAGGCGCTGACCGACATGGCCCGTCGTCTGACCGCCCGGGGCGTGCGTGCCTTTGCCCGGGGCGACTTCGAGAGTGGCGCGGCAGCCTTCGAAGCCGCCCTCGGCTACGATCCCGATTTGCTCTGGCCGCGCTGGAACCTGGCCCGCCTGTACCTGCGCCGGGGCCAGAGACTGGAGGCGCTGGCTCAGTACGAATCGCTGCAGGCAAGCCTGCCCGGGGACTTGCGACCGGTCTTCGAGCGGGAGATGGACAGTGTCACCGGGCGCGGTGAGGGCCTGGACACCTTCACCGTCCCCCTGGCCGACCCACGCGATCTACTGGAGGGGGCAACGTGAGCGCGCCGTCCCTGGAGTGCTGCGTTTGGGAACTGACGCTGCGCTGCAACCTGCGCTGTCTGCACTGCGGTGCCACCGCCGGCCGCCCCCGCCCCGACGAACTGACCACGGCCGAGGCCCTGCGCGTGGCCGACGAACTGGCGGCGCTCCCCGCCCACGAGGTCACCCTGATGGGCGGTGAACTCTTCCTCCGCTCCGACTGGCTGGCGGTGGCCGAGCGGCTGCGCGAGGGCGGTGTGCAACTGGTCATCTTCACCAACGGCACCCTGCTCACGCCCGAGCGCATCGCGCAACTGCGGGCGTTGGAGCCCCGCACCATCGGCACCAGCCTCGATGGAGGATGTGCGGCCGTCCACGACGGGATCCGCGGTCTCCCCGGTGCCTTCGACAGAACCCTGGCCGCCATTGACGACTTGCAGGCGGCGGGGCTGCGTGTGGCGGTCATCACCACCATCACCCGGCGCAACCTGTACGAGTTACCGGCCATCGCACGGCTGTTGGTCGGCCGCGACATCCGTTGGCAGATCCAGGTCGCCAGCGGTGGCGGTGAGCGGCTGCATCGCAGCGACCTTTTGACTCCGCTGGAGTTCTACTTCGCCGCCCTCTTCATCGCCCGTATGCGGGCCACATATCCCTGGTCGGCGCTGCCCGTCATCGGCGCGCACGATTTCGGCTACTGCTCGACGCGACTGCGCAGTCTGCGCATGCCGGGCCAGGTGTGGGCCGGTTGCGGCGCGGGCCGGAACACGCTGGGCATCCGCAGCGACGGTGGCATCAAGGGTTGCCTCTCGCTGCCGGATACGTTCGTGGTCGGCAGTCTGCGGGAGTGCTCACTGGCCGAACTGTGGGAAGGGGATACCTTCGCCCCGTGGCGCCGGCCGGCGACCCGCTACGGCTTCTGCGCCGACTGCCCTTACGGCGAACGGTGTGAGGGCGGATGCACCAGCCTGGCGGTCACCTACTCCGGCCGCCGGGGCGACAACCCGATGTGCCTATACCGCATCGAGCGGGAGTGGGGAGAGCCTGGGCACCGGCCCGTGACTCCGATCGCGGGGGCGTGAACCGCGATGCGTGTGGCCGGGCTATCTTCATTTGCCATTTTCCCCAATCCCTGGTAGACTTCCACCTCGCCGCCATCGGGCGGCGATTTTGTGGTGGAGGAATTGGGCGGTGATGAAACGACTGCGGCGTTGGTCATATTTGATCTGGATCTGCACACTATGCGTCACGGCTGCCTGCACGCGCTCTGCGTCCGAGCAACGGTCTGAGGTCGCCGAGCAAGTCGAATCTCGTGCGCCAGCCATCCCCGTGGCAACTCCTACCCCGGTCCCCTCTCCATCACCCGCCTACTCCGGCGCATACGCGGGCACGCCCACGCCCAACCCGACGCCTGCCGGTCGCTCGGACGGCACAGGTGTGGAATCCTACGTCGTGCAGCCCGGCGAGACGCTGAGCCTAATCGCCGCCGTGTTCGGCTGCACCGTCGAGGAGATCACCACTGCCAACGGCCTGCCCGACGCCGACAGCATCCGCGCCGGTCAGACACTTGTCATCCCCATCGCTGCCACCCAAACCGGTCCGTACCTAAAACTGATCCCCGATAGCGAACTGGTCTACGGCCCGGCCTACATCCACTTCAACCTGGAGGGTTTTGTGGTCGAGCAGGGAGGCTACCTGGCGGGCTACGCCGAGGAGGTCGAGGGCCGCTTGCTCAGCGGGGCGGAAATAGTCCAACTCGTGTCGCAGCGCTTCAGTGTGGGGCCTCGGGTGCTGTTGACGCTTCTGGAACTACGCTCCGGATGGGTCACCGAGCCGCAGCCCGCTGCTGAGACGCTCGTCTACCCGCTGGGTCACATCCAGGAGTACTACGAAGGGCTGTTCCAGCAACTGAGTTGGGCGGCGGTGCGGCTCAACGAGGGTTACTACGGCTGGAAGCGGGGTGACCACGCGACGGTACGTTTGACCGATGGGACCCGTGCCGCCATCGCGCCAGGGCTCAACCCGGGCACCGCCGGTGTGCAGAACTGCTTGGCCGAACTCTCCGCCACCTGGGATGAGTGGCTGGCATTGATCGGCCCCGACGGCTTCCTGGTCACTTACGAGCATCTTTTTGGCAACCCCTTCGCCTACACGGTGGACCCACTGGTGCCGCCCGACTTGGTGCAACCGGAGTTGCGATTGCCCTGGGAGGCCGGGCGCACCTGGTACTTCACCGGAGGCCCGCACGGGGGGTGGGGGAACGGCAGTGGCCGCGCCGCGCTCGACTTTGTGCCGGGCGATAAGATCCCAGACTGCACGGTCTCGAAAGAGTGGGTCACAGCCGCCGCGCCGGGGCTGGTGGTGCGCAGCGAGAACGGCGAGGTGTGGGTGGACCTGGATGGCGATGGCTTTGAACAGAGTGGATGGGTGCTGCTCTACATGCACATCTACGCCGAGGACTGCGTCGAGCCGGGCACTTACTTGCAGCGCGGGCAACGCATTGGGCATCCCTCCTGCGAAGGCGGGTTCGCCGACGCGACGCACCTCCACTTCGCCCGTCGCTACAACGGTGAGTGGATCCCCGCCGGCAGTGGGCCGGTGCCGATGGTGCTTTCGGGCTGGACGGCCCACGAGGACGTGATGCCCTACGAGGGCACGCTGACTCGCGGCGACGAGGTGCGCGTCGCCTGCGAGTGCTGGGACGACGCTCTCAACGGCCTGGTCTCCGACAATGGGCCTCAGTCCTGAGCCGGTCAGAAGACCTCGATCTGCCAGTCCACGACCTGCACTTCGGGATGGTAGATTTCGATCCAGCGCACGGCCCGTTCGAGGACGGTGTGGACGCGGCCGGGGTCATTGGCGACGGTGACGAAGGCCACCTCGGCCGACTGCCAGACATCGTGGTGGGCCACTTCGGCGGCGGCCAGGTTGAACTCGCGGCGCAGGCGGGTCAGAAGCGGCTTGAGGATGCTACGCTTACCCTTCAGCGAGCCATTGCCGGGGAGATGTAGTTCGACGATGCAGGAGCCAATGATCATGTCACGAGAATGTTAGAGTGGTTGCCACAGGTTTTCTATGTGGGGGCACGTGAAATGTGAAACGTGAAACGTCAAAGGGTGTGTTGAGTATAGCACGTCCGGGCGTATAGTCAAACGCGCCCTGTCCACTCGTCCGTGGCGTACTTCTCCGCCCGCAACTCCTCCGCCCAGGCCCGCTCCTCGGTGGTCAGTGTGCCCGGCTCCAGGCGCAGGTTCAGCGCCTCGGCGAAGCCCGCCGCCAGCGCCTCGGCCGCCTCGTCCCATGTGACCGGCCGGCCCAGGGCCTCCTCAACAGTGGTGGCGCGGGCGCGCACGCGGACGGGGTCGGGGCGGGAGGCCAGCAGCGAGCAGATGCGGGCGATGTCGCCGTGCAGCGGCACTGCGCCGTGCTGAAGCACCACGGACTGGGCACGCATCTGGGCGCTGCCCACCAGTTTCCGCCCGCCGGCGGTGATCTCGTAGTCGGAGGGCACCTCGAAGCAGACACCCGTCCCCCCTCTCCCTGTGGGGGAAGGGGGTGCTCTCCGGTCGGCGACGAGGCCCGCCATGCCCAACCGCTCCAACCCGTGCACCAACCCCGCGCTGAGGCGGCGGTAACTCTCGACGATGCCCCCCGTCACGCGGGGTTCCCCCTGCGGTGCGACGACGCTGTAGGTCAGTTCGTCCACGTGGAGGATGGCCCGGCCGCCGGTGGGGCGGCGCACCAGGTCGAACCCTGCGGCCTGCACCGCCTCCCGATCCACGTCGGCCAGGGGCTGCGCCCGGCCCAGCGAGAGGCACGGCGGCTCCCAGGCGTAGAGACGGAGCGTGGGCGGAACCAACCCCGCCGCGACGGCGCGCAGGATCGCCTCGTCCACGGCCATATTGGTCGCTCCATCGGCCGGGGCCGAGCGGAGCAGACGCCAGGTGGCAGGGGGGTAGTCGTTCATAAGCGAGTCGGCGAGTCAGCGAGTCAGCGGGTCGGCGAGTCGGCGGGCATATTGTAACATACTCCGGGCTCTCTGTGAAGGCCGGGCGGCGGTTTTGCGCTTTTCGTGTGAGGTGGATTTAGTGCCTATCCGAAAAATCCGTAGTAACGACTTTAGTCGTTCCAGACAGCGCCGCTCCTCTTCAGTGTAAGCAGTGCGCTTCAGTGGTTCCAGTGGTTCCAAATCAGAGGCGGGGCGGACAGGCGCTCGAACCGTGCGGAGGCCGGGCGGGCGCCCGGTTTGCCCTCTCCCCCGTTTGCCTGTATACTATGCCCGGCGTGCGATGCCATCCCTCAAGGAGCAATGGGATGCCCGGCATTCTGCCCAAGTACCTGCTGCGCCTCCTCCTCGCGCTCCTCAACCACCGGGCCGAGACCTACGGGCCGGGGCCTGGCCAACTGCCCCTGGATCAGTGCACGCCGGAGGGGAGCCTGGCCTTCCTCCGCCGGACCATCCCCACATCCGCATCGTGCGGGGGAATTTGTTAACCGAGGCAACGGATGAAAATCGGATAAGCGGATAGCCTGGCGGCACTTCGGCCCCCGGAATCGGCGCGTTCACCGGCGGGCACCTCCGGCAGGGGTGTGCCGTCTCATCCGTTTATCCGCTGCCCATCCGTTGCAGCGGTGTAAATCCGTTGTTGTCCTGCGATCCGCTGTTCTGCAGGAGAAGCAGAGATGCCCACCTGGTGATGCTGGACGTCCTCCCGCAGTGGCAGGGCCTGGGCGCGGCCCGCGCTCTCGTCGCAGCGGTGGCCGAAACCGCACGCGCCGAAGGTGCCGAGCGCCTCATCGTCGCCACGACCAACGACGACCTGCCCGCGTTGGGCTTCTACCGGCGGCCGGGGTTCACCATCACCGGAGTGCTCGTGGGCCGGGTGCTGGAACACCACGGCGGGGTTGAGCCGGGCTTCGCCGGCATCCCGGTGCGGGACGAGATTCAGATGGAGTTGCGGCTGTGAACGGACGACCGATCATCGCCATCACGATAGGTGACCCCGCCGGCGTGGGGCCGGAGGTCACGGCCAAGGCGCTGGCGCGGGACGAGGTGTGGGATTGCTGCCGCCCGCTCGTCGTCGGAGACGCGGGGCTCCTGGCGCGGGCGGTCGCGCTGGTGAGTGCCCCGCCGAGCCTCCGCCCCATCGGCGACGTGGCCGAGGCCCGCTTCGATCCAACCGCGCCGGACGTATTGGACCTGCGCAACGTGGACCCCGCCACGCTGCAGCCGGGGAAGGTCTCCGCGACCGCCGGACGGGCGGCGGTGGATTACATCGAGCGGGCGGTGGCGCTCGCGCTGGCCGGACGGGTGGACGGCATCGCCACCGGGCCGATCAACAAGGCGGCGCTGCGGGCCGCCGGCATCCCTCACATCGGCCACACCGAGTTGCTGGCGGCGCTGACCGGCGCGGAGCGGGTGACGACGATGCTGGCGACGCCCGGACTGCGGGTGGTGCACGTCACGCGCCACGTGCCGCTGCGCGAGGTGGCGGCGCACATCACCCGCGAGCGCGTGCTGGAGACGATCCGCCTGACCGACGAGGGACTGCGCGGGATGGGCATCCCACATCCATGCCTGGCCGTGGCCGCGCTCAACCCCCACGGCGGTGATGGGGGACTGATCGGTCGGGAGGAGATCGAGGTCATCGGGCCGGCGGTCGAGGCGGCGCGGGCGGAGGGGATCGAAGCCCACGGCCCCATCCCGGCCGACTCGGTCTTCTTCCGCGCCATCCGGGGCGAGTTCGACGCGGTGGTGGCGATGTACCACGACCAGGGCCACATCCCCATCAAGACCCACGGCTTCGAGCGCAGCGTGACGGTGACTTTGGGGCTGCCCATCGTGCGCACGTCGGTGGACCACGGCACGGCCTTCGACATCGCCTGGCAGGGCGTGGCGAATGAGGAGAGCATGGTGGAGGCGATCCGCCTGGCGGCGCGGCTGGCAGCGGGACGTTAAAACACCCCCTCGCCCGGCTGAAGTTGCGGGCTACACGCAGTCAAGTCGGCCTGACCTCGCTTTGAACGACTGAAGTCGTTACTACGAGCGTGTGGTGGGACAAGATGACATCTTGTCCTACGAGATTCTGGCAGCGCAGGGTGCGAAGGGGACATTCCCATCACGGCGTGTAATCCCGCAAGATTGAGCCACCGATAAACTCACGCAGGATGGAGTTATCCGGGATCAGATCGGTGCCACAGGGCTCGAACCATTGTAGGAAGGCCAGCAGGCGTTTGGCTTCTACACGCCGGGGGCTGGACGGCTCGACCTGGAGTAGCAGCGGCTCGGCCAGAGGCTTGAGCACTGCCAATTCGTAGGCCAGCGCCGAGTTAAACATCACGTCGGCGTTCTCCTGGTAGGGGAAGATGTGTCGCTTTTCCCCGCGCCGCACACTCTCCCAGCGGTTTAACGTCTCCTCAGCCGTGTAGTCCCGGTAGGTCGCGTCGCGCACGAGGCGGCGAATGAGCCGGGTATCCGTCGTCGGTACCCGATTGTGGCGGTCAATGTTGAGTTGCGTCAGTGCCGAGACGTAGATGCGGAAGGTATGTTCTCGCGGTACTGCTGCCGCCAGGCGGGGGTTCATCCCGTGGATACCCTCGACGATGATGATGTAGTCGGGGCCCAGTTGGACGGTCTCGCCTTTCTCCCGCCGACCGGTCTTGAAGTTGAAACGGGGGATTTGCACTGGTTCTCCGCGCATAAGGGCCAGGAGGTGCTGGTTAAATAGTGGCACGTCGAGTGCCTCCAATGCCTCAAAATCGTAATTACCATCCTCGTCCCTGGGGGTCTTCTCCCGCTCCACGAAGTAGTTATCCAGCGCCAGGGGGAAGGGACGGATGCCGTGGGCCAGCAACTGGACGGAGAGGCGTTTGGAGAAGGTGGTCTTGCCGGAGGCGGAAGGTCCGGCGATGAGCACCAGCCGCACCTCATCCCGATAGCGGGCGATCAGATTGGCGATCTGCGCGATGCGCTGTTCGTGCAACGCCTCGGAGACGAGGATGATCTCGCGGATGCGACCGCTGGCGATGGCCTCGTTCAATCCGCTCACCGAATCCACGCCCAACAAGCGTAGCCATTCGCCGTATTCATGGAAGATGGCCCTCAGTTGGGGGTAGTCACGCACGGGAAGGAGTTCCGTCGGGCGATGGCGGCGCGGATATTGGAGCACAAATCCGGGAGGCCACGGGTGGAGGGCGAAATAACGCAGGTAGCCGGTCGAGGGCACCATGTAGCCGTGGAAGTAGTCACGTGAGCCACGCAAGTTGTAGAGCGTGAGGTAATCCTTCCGACGGCGTGTCAAGAGTTGGACCTTCTCCTCTTCGCCACGTGCACGAAACATCTCAATGACTTCGTCGAGCGGCACGCGCTCTCGCGTGATGGGAGCATCCTCGGCGACGATCTCGCGCATACGGGCCTCAATCTGCGCCAGTTCCTCCACGTTGAACGGTTCCCGTCCCCGCACCTGGCAGAAGAAGCCGCCGAAAGGAAGTGTGTGGTCCACGAAAATCTGGGCTTCCGGAAACAGTTCGCGCACGACGGTCACCAGCAGGAAGGAGAGGGAGCGCCGGTAGATACGCACGCCGTCGGAGTCGGAGAGAAACAGGGGGGTCACCTTGGCGTCGGACCACATCTGACAGGTCAACTCGCACAGTTTTCCGTTGACCAGTGCCGCGATGACAGGCACCGGACTGTCGCCCAGCGCCGCCTGGACGTATTGTTCCAGCGTAGTTCCCACAGGAGCCTCGAAGGTGCGTCCATCGGGGAAACGCACCTGGGCCGTATTGCGGGGCTCCGCCCTCCATACCGGCGCAGTTTGCTCACTTCTCATTTGAAGTCTGGAATGCGCTAGAATGGCCACACTCGACCGGCCATCACCAGTGCCATGCAGCCACACAACGCTACGTCCAAGAAGAGAATGATGGCCAGTACCAGTCTCTGCCACGGTTTGAGGCTGAGGAGAAACCTGGCGAGGGGTGACCTCTCTTCCTCCTCAAATTCTTCCCCTGCCTCGATTATCTGTTCCCGCAGTTCCTCTACCATATGCGGCCTCCTTCAAAGAAATCACTTTCGGCAAGCAGTTGTGCAAATTGCAGTTGATAAACCGGCTGACCATGGTCATCCTTTTCCCACCAATTCCTGCCGTCGAAGCGCGACAGTAGTTCAATCTCCTGACGCAGCTTAGCAGGGTTGCGAGGTGACGTGGTCACGAACCAGGTTCTGGCAAGCGCACCAGGCATTTACGTCTCCTTACCTTTGCACTCCTTAATTGACCGGAATAACTGACCCGTTTTGATTATAACCCAACAGTGACGCTTGCACAAACAACAATTGGGCCCTGGGCGAAGCGCTGCTTGCCAGCCGGAAGCCGATGGGGTACAATACGCTCCGCTAAATCAGCAGAGGAGGCTGCGATGGGTCACACATTTGCTGAAAAGGTTCTGGCTCAAAAGGCCCATCTGCCCGAAGTTGTACCCGGGCAGATCGTTGAAGTCACGCCCGATGTGGCGCTCAGCCACGACAACACCGCCCCCATCGCGGGGATCTTCCGCAAGATTGGGGTGGAGCGCGTGGCGCGGCCCGACATCCACGTGGTGGTGCTCGATCACGCCTGCCCGGCCCCTACGACGAAGCACGCGCAGAACCACAAAGCCATCCGCCAGTTCGTGGCGGAGCAGGGAATCACGCACTTCTATGACGTGGGGCGTGGGGTCTGTCACCAGGTCCTGGCCGAGGAGGGGTTCGCGCTGCCCGGGGCACTCATCGTCGGCTCCGATTCGCACACCCCCACTGCCGGAGCGTTCGGGGCCTTCGCAGTGGGCATCGGACGCAGCGAGATGGCGGCGATTATGGCGACGGCCCGCATCTGGCTGCGTGTGCCGGAGAGCCTCAAGATCGTCGTCCACGGGCATCTGCGCGAGGGGGTCACGTCCAAAGACCTGGCGCTGCACGTCATCGGCGACCTGGGGGCCGACGGCGGGCTCTACCAGTCGGTCGAATGGCACGGGGAGGGGGTGGAGGCGCTGGATATGGAAAGCCGAATGGTCATCCCCAACCTGATGGCGGAGATGGGGGCCAAGAACGGCTACATCCCGCCCGACGAGACGACCTTCGCCTGGCTGAAGGGGCGGGCGCGGAGGGACTACGAGCCGGTCTACCCCGACCCCGATGCGGAGTACACCCGCGTGGTCGAGTACGACGCGGAAGTGATCGAGCCGGTGGTCGCCAAACCGCACACAGTGGACAACGTCGCGCCGCTGCGGGAGGTGGCAGGGACGCGCATTGACCAGGCGTTCCTGGGCACCTGCACCAACGGGCGGCTCTCCGACCTGGCGCTGGCGGCGCGGGTGCTGGAGGGGCGCAAAGTGGCGCCAGGTGTGCGGCTGATCGTTATCCCGGCCTCGTCGGAGGTGTACCTGGCGGCGCTTAATGCAGGTATTTTGCGCACCTTCGTCGAAGCCGGTGCGGTGATCGAAAGTCCCGGCTGTGGCCCGTGTATGGGCAACCATATGGGCGTCCCCGCCGAGGGGGAGGTCACGATCAGCACTGCGAACCGCAATTTTAGGGGGCGGATGGGCACGAAGGAGAGCGAAGTGTACCTCGCCAGCCCGCCGGTGGTGGCGGCGAGCGCGGTGGCGGGATGTATCGCGCACCCGAACGATTTGCAGTGAAGTACCGAATTACGAATCCCGAATTACGAATCCTGAATTACGAATCCCGAATCCACAAGTCTACCTCGTTCGGGACGTAGATTCGTAATTCGGACTGTTCAGGAGAAACGTATGTCTATCAAAGGACGTGTCTGGAAATACGGCGACGACGTCAACACCGACGTCATCTTCCCCGGCAAGTACACCTACACCGTGAGCGACCCGGCCGAGATGGGGGAACACGCGCTGGAGGACCTGGACCCGGAGTTCCGCTTCCAGGTGCAGCCGGGCGACGTGATCGTGGCGGGCAAGAACTTCGGCTGCGGCAGTTCCCGCGAGCAGGCGGTGACCTGTCTGGTGGCGAAGGGGGTGGGGGCAATCATCGCCAAATCCTTCGCCCGCATCTACTACCGCAACTGTATCAACAACGCCCTCCCTGCTATTACCTGTCCGGAGGCGGTGGAGGCGCTGGAGAACGGCGATGAGGTGGAGGTGGACCTGGAGGCAGGGGAGATTCGCAGCGCGAAGGGCACTTTCAACTTCCCACCACTGCCGGAGGCGGTGATGGGCATTTTCGAGGCCGGCGGACTGATCCCCTACACTCGCCGGCGGCTGGGCATCGAGGGGTGATCGGTGCACGGGAGGGTGGGGGCCTGGCTACTGCGCGGGCTGATCGTGCTGACCTTGGCGGCCGCCGTTGCGCTATGGGTGCTGGTGCGGCCTCTGCCGGAGCCCCTGCTCCCGACCCTCACTCCCACGCTCGCTCCTACCCCCATGCTCACTTCCACTCCCACACTC
>Ga0164310_10000448_pt1 | contig 21889 bp, 35 predicted proteins | sample GuaBasSedimGuay1_FD_121795 | JGI IMG/M metagenome (GOLD analysis project Ga0164310, IMG submission 121795) | Subseafloor sediment microbial communities from Guaymas Basin, Gulf of California, Mexico - Guay1, Core 4569-9, 0-3 cm | ecosystem: Environmental > Aquatic > Marine > Hydrothermal vents... | reverse complement strand
TGAAAGGGACAACATTTAAATATCACCTTCTTATATGCGACATTCCTCGTCTATACCAGACATTTACTTGGGCAATTTCATTTATGAAATCCCAATAACAAGTAATCGACAATAATTGTTTGATTTCTGATTACATGGGAAATGTCACGGTGTAAACAATATACAACTCATAATTTGAAGAAATACAATCTTAAAATAAAAGATTAATTGAGATGAAAAACAATGCCTGGAAACCATCATCCAAGAAGAGGATCAATGGGGTATTCTCCTCGTAAAAGAGCGCGAGCTGAGACCCCTCACATAAAGAATTGGCCAAGTGGCGGAGATACACCGAAAATTCAGGGATTCCTAGGATATAAAGCTGGGATGACGCATGCATTTGTTGTTGATTATAGACCAACATCAACAACATCAGGCAAAGAAGTCATGATGCCTGTTTCAGTAGTAGAAGCTCCCCCTATAAAAATCGCTGCGATTCGTTCATATAAGAAAACTATTCATGGACTTGAAACTATCAGCGAAATATGGTGCAATAAACTTGATTCCGAATTAGCAAAGCGAATTTCACTTCCAAAAAACAAAGTGAAAGAAAATTGGGACTTTACAAAAAATGCTGATGATATTCGTGTACTTGTCTATACTCAGCCAAAACTTGTAACAGGTATCCCTAAAAAAGTTCCCGAGATTCGAGAACTTCGCATTAGCGGCGGATCCATTGATGAAAGAATCAATTATGCAAAAGAGATTCTTGGTAAAGAACTCAAAATAGAAGATGTCGTTAGAGAAGGAGATATGCTCGATATTCTGGCCATCACTAAAGGAAAAGGATTTCAGGGCCATGTGAAACGATGGGGTGTTAAACTTCTAACTCACAAAAACTCAAAACATCGAAGAATGATTGGTACCGCAGGTTCATGGCACCCTAATTGGATTCAGCAGACAGTACCACAAGCCGGTCAGATGGGATATCATCAAAGAACTGAATATAACAAACGTGTTCTTAAAATCGGAGATAATGGTGATGATATTACGCCTGCTGGTGGTTTTCCCCATTATGGAAATGTAAGAAATTCATATGTTTTAATTCATGGATCCATTCCTGGTCCATCAAAACGTTTGATTAGCATGCGTGATGCAATTCGTTATAAACGTGGTGTTAAAGTTGAAAAACCAGAAATTACGTATATTTCAAGTACGAGTAAACAAGGAGTATGATCATCATGGAAAAAGTAAACGTTTATGGAATTGATGGATCAGAAAAAGAAAAAATTACTCTTCCAGGAGTATTCAATATAACGATTCGACCTGATATTATTCAAAAATCATTTAGTGTTCTTCATTCAAATAGAAGAACGCCGTATGGTGCCAATAAAGACGCAGGAACAAAACATGCCACTGCATCTGTTGGAAAAGGAAAAGGAATGTCACGGGTTCCACGTTTGACTCAAGGTGGGAAAGCCGCGCTTGCACCCTGTGTTGTTGGTGGTCGACGTGCACATCCACCTACATCCGATCGCATATGGACCGAAAAAATCAATTTAAAAGAAAAGAGACTTGCAAAACATTCTGCACTTGCAGCTACTGCACAAAAAGAGATTGTTGCTAAAAGAGGACATAAGTTTCAAGATTCAGTTACACTTCCCATCATCGTTGAAGATGCTTTTGGTAAACTTACAAAAACAAAAGATGTCCTTAATTCTTTTGAGAAAATTGGAATTATTGATGATGTTGATCGATCAAAGAATGGTACACATATACGAGCTGGAAGAGGTAAATCTCGTGGTCGTAGATATAAAACTCCAAAATCAATATTGATCATTTCAACAAATGAAGAAATTAAAAAAGGTTCCAGCAATATTAGTGGGGTTGATGTCGTTTCACCAAAGAATCTAAACATTGACCATCTTGCACCAGGGGGAACGAGTGGTAGACTTACAGTTATCACTCAATCTGCTTTAACTGTTCTTGGGGGTAAAAACTAATGGACCCATATCAAATCATTTTTCATCCATATGTTACTGAAAAAACCATGAATTTCATGGAAAAAAATAATGCATTGGAGTTTGTTGTTAGAAGAAGAGCAACAAAAACTCAGATTAAAAAAGCAATTGAACACATGTTTGATGTTGAAGTTAAACATGTTAATACGCGAATCACAAAAAAAGGAAAACATGCCATTGTTAAGTTTGCACCAGAGTTTGATGCAGAAGATATAGGTATGAGAATAGGAGTATTCTAGAGGTGTAAATCATGGGTAAGCGACTTATTCAACAACGCAGAGGGAGATTTAATGGCCGATATACTGTTCCATCGCATCGATTTCGTGGAAAAATTAAATATCAACATAGCAATCAACAATCAAAAGCTGTGGTTGAAGATATAATTCATGACCCTGGGCGAACTGCCCCTCTTGCAAAAATTCGTTTTGAAAATAAAAAGACAACATTAGTTATTGCAGCAGAAGGCACAAAAACAGGTGACACAATTCTTTTTTCAAATGATAAAGAGGCTGTAAAACCTGGTAATGTCATTTCAATTGGACATATAAATGAAGGATTTCCTATTTATAATATTGAAATGCAACCGGGTGACGGTGGAAAACTTGTTCGTGCTGGCGGAAGTTATGCCACAGTAGTTTCTCATGGTACAGATACAACAGTGATTCAACTACCTTCAGGTCAATTTAAAACAATTTCCTCTAATTGCAGAGCAACCATTGGAGCCGTTGCAGGCGGTGGAAGAAAAGATAAATTCTTTATGAAAGCAGGTAAGAAACATATTGCTCATCGAGTTAGAGGAAAGCAACATCCTGTTGTCCGAGGGGTTGCAATGAGTGCAGTAGATCATCCACATGGTGGTGGTGGTCATCAACATGTTGGAAAACCTTATACCGTAAAACGAGGAGCATCACCTGGTAGAAAAGTTGGTAGCATTGCAGCTAAACGAACTGGGAGGAAGTAAGATTCATGGCAAAAAAAACCAGTTTTAAATCATCGGCAAGAAGCAGGCGTAAGCAACAACGAAAGAAGATTGAGTTTAAGAAAAAGGAATTTAGGTTTCATGGATTAAGCATCGAAGAAGTAAAGAAACTTTCCTATGAAGAATTTCTACCTTACATTCCATCTCGAGTGAGAAGGAGTCTAAAACGCGGCCTTACAGTTCGTCAGAACAAACTTGTCTCAGATATTGAAAAAACTGAACCAGGAAATGTCATTCGAACACATCTTCGAGATATGGTTATTCTTCCTAGCTTTATTAATCATAAAATAGCAGTTTATAATGGACATGAGTTTGAAGAACTCAGCATAGAGCCAGAAATGATTGGTCATTATCTTGGCGAATTTGCGCTTACAAGAAAAAAGGTTAAACATACAGGACCGGGTGTTGGTGCAACCCGATCATCTAAATTTATGCCATTGAAGTGATGATATGATGAAATATTCGACAGATATGGACCCAGAGAAAACAGCAAAAGCATATGGCTATGAACTTCATTGTTCACCAAAGGACACTAAAAATATTGCTTATGCTATCCGTGGAATGAACATTGAAGAAGCGAAAATATATCTTCAGGAGATTGTCGATTTGAAACGTGCACTTCCAGCTGTTTACCATAAACAGAAGGTTGCACATCGCAAAGGGATTGGTCCCGGTACCTATCCTCAAAAAGCAGCCCGATATATTTTAAAGATCTTGAAAAATGCAGAAAATAATGCAGAATACAAAGGTTTTGATGTTGAGAATTTGAAAATCAGACATGCCTCTGCATATCGAGGACGCATTATTCGTGGTTTCATGCCTCGTGCACAGGGAAGAGCAACCGATTGGAATAAGAAAACCACTAACATTGAAATAATACTTGAAGAGGTAGAGTAATGGCCGGAGAACGAAAATTCATTAGAGAAAGTACCAATCGAATTCTTATCAAAGAATACCTCATCAGTAAGGTTGAAGGTGCCGGTTTTGGTGGAATGACAATTCAAAGAACACCTATGGGAACCCGTATTAATATTATCGTTGAAAGACCTGGAATGGTTATTGGAAAAGGCGGCCGGAAAATTAAGGAAATCACATCAGAGATTCATGAGTTATTTAATTTAGATAATCCACAAATTGAAATTCAAGAAGCAGGACGCCAAGCTGCATTAAACGCTCAAATCATGGCTGAGAAACTTGCAGAAGCATTAGAACGAGGATGGCATTTTAGAAGAGCAGGACATTCGACAGTACGACGGATTATGTATGCTGGTGCAAAAGGATGCCAAGTGGTTATTGCAGGAAAAATTACTGGTGCCCGTCATAGAACAGAAAAATTCACAGAAGGACATATTAAATTCTGTGGAGAAACTGTGAAAGAGGTTATGGATTTTGGTTTTGCAGTCTCAAAATTAAAAGCAGGGGTACTAGGTGTAAAAGTTGGCATTATGAAACCGTCTGCTGTATTACCTGATGAAATCAATATTAAGAAAATTGATGATAAAACCAAAGAATCTAAACAAAAACCAGAGAAAAAATCGGATAAACATTCTTCTGATAAAAAAGAGGAAAAGAAAGAAAAAGAAGAATCTCAGGGAACTCCAATTAGAGATTTATCAAAAATTCCTGGAATAGGGCCATCAATTATTAAAAAATTTGAAAAAGCAGATGTGAAAACCTTAGAAGATTTATTTGATATGGAAGCTAAGGAAATATCTGAAATTGAAGGAATTGGACTAAAAAAAGCAGAAACCATCATTAAAGGATTGAGGAAAATTCTAAAATAAGAGGATTAAAATTATGATGATAAAACCAAAGGAAATACGTGCATTCACAAAAGAACAACGAGTAGAGAATCTCGAAGAATTAAAGCGTGAACTCCTGCATGAACGAGGTATAGCTGCAATGGGTGGATCTCCACCATCTCCTGGAAAAATTAGACAGCTACGAAGATCGATCGCACGTTACTTAACAATCATGCATGAGCTAGGAGAACAATAAATGAGTGAAATATGCCCAAAATGTGGCCTTCCAACAGAAATTTGTGTTTGTGAAGATCTCGCTCGTGAACAACAGAAAATAATAATAAGTGTAGACAAACGAAGATATGGAAAAATGATGACTATTGTAGATGGAATCAACTCTAATGAGCTTGATATAGATAGCTTGATTACAAAACTTAAAAAGAAATGTGCAAGCGGTGGAACCATTAAAGATGGTCGAATTGAACTACAAGGAGATCATCGATCAAAAGTAAAAGAAACCCTTGATGAAATGGGGTTTATCGTTGAACTCATATAAAAATACTAATTAAGATCGATAAGGAAAATAAACAACATGCAATCAATAGATATCGTAAAGGATGAACTCATTGGAAGATGTGTTCGTATTGTAACATGTACAGATCCAAATATGGAAAATTTACAGGGCGTTATAGTTGATGAAACAAAACATATGTTCCTTATTGAATCCTCGGGAAATCAAAAGTGGATTGCAAAAAACATTGCTTCATTCATCTTTCCCACTGAACAAAAAGAAATACAGATCAAGGGGTCAAAACTAAGGTTTCGACCTGAAGAAAGAGTTAAAAAAGCAAGGTGAAAAAACCCTATGGCTGAAAAAACAAAACAAGCACGAAACATTGGAATTAACGTACAACCTCCAAAAAATACCTGTACGGATCAGAATTGTCCATTCCATGGACGTCTTTCTGTAAGAGGGCAAATCATCACAGGAGTTGTATCTTCAAATAAAATGACTAACTCAATCATTGTGAAACGTGAATATACACATCACATTCAAAAATATGAAAGATATGAAAAACGAACCTCATACTATTCAGCACATTGCTCCCCTTGTATGGAGCTTTCAGTTGGAGATAAGGTTCGTATCGCCGAGTGTCGTCCGATTAGCAAAACCATTTCTTTTGTAGCAATTGAGAAACTTTAATGGAGAAGATTAAGATGAAAGGAATCGCAGGTAGACAAATTAGAGGGCTTCCCACAGGTGCCCGTCTTGAATGTATTGATAATACTGGCGCAAAAATTGTTGAAATTGTTGCAGTTCCAAAATTAAAAGGAACACATAGAAGATATCCAAAAGCAGGAGTTGGAGATCTAATAGTAATTACTGTTAAAAAAGGTGCTGTTGATATGCGAAGGCAACTGTTAAAAGCAGTTATTGTACGTCAAAAACGTCCCTTCCGAAGATCAGATGGGACTATGGTTCAATTTGAAGATAATGCAGCAGTTATTGTTACAGAAACTGGTGAAACAAAAGGATCCATTATCAAAGGCCCTGTTGCATTGGAAGCTGCTGAACGTTGGCCTCGCATTTCTGCAAATGCAAGTATAATTGTATAAAAAAGTGAGTGTTTATGAAATCTATTAAAGCACGAAAGCAAAGAAAATCATTCTTCAATGCCCCTCTTCACAAAAGACAAAACAATATTTCCTCACATCTTGAGGAGAATCTTTTGATGAAATATGATCGTCGTAGTGTCCCTCTTATCACAGGCGATACTGTTAAAGTCATGCGTGGGATATATAAAGGCCATGAATCAAAAGTTGCAACTATTCATGTTAAAAAATACCGGGTTGAAGTTGAAGGTGTTACGATTACGAAAGCAGATGGGAAAAAAATTGCAAAACCCGTTCATCCTAGTAATCTGTTAATAACAAAATTAAATCTAACTGATAAATGGCGAAGAAATAATCTTGAAAAAAAGGTATCTGCTGAAACTAAAAAAGATATTGAAGCAGAGGGAAAGCAACAACTTATTGAACTTGAAAAGGAAAGAAAACAAGAAGAAGCTCGTCTTGCTGCTGAAAAGAAAGCAGAAAAAGAGGAAGATGAAGAAGTTGTTGAAGAGGAAGATATCAAAGAAGAGCCAACTGTTGTTGATAAAAAGATTGATTCCAAAATAAAAACAGAAGATTCGCCAGAATTAGATGATGCATCAGATTCAAATAAAAAGAAAACCCCACAGACTAAAAATAAATCTGAGGGAAAAAAGAAAAAAGAAGATGATAAGGAGGAGACTTCATGAGCAGCAGCCATCATTTAAAACGATTAAACGCTCCAAGAACTTTACGATTACATCGAAAAGAGAATAAATGGACTATTCGAGCATCCCCTGGCCCTCATGCACTTAGTGAGGCAATTCCCCTTGGAATTGTTGTTCGGGATTATCTTTCCTTGTGTGATACACGAAGGGAAGCAAAACGACTTCTTACAAATGGAGATATTCTTATTGATGGAAATATACGTAAAAGTAATAATTTCCCAGTAGGATTCATGGATGTTATCTCCATTCCAAAGACAAAAAAACATTACCGAGTTTTATATGATCAAAATGGAAAACTCACATTGGTTTCTATTTCATCAGCTGATGCAGCATGGAAACTTCGACGCATAGACAATAAATCAATTGTAAAGGGAAAGAAAACACAGTTGAATTTTCATGATGGAAACAATATGCTTGTTGATAAAGATACATATAAAACAGGCGATGTATTAAAAATTAATTTCAAAGACATCTCCATTATGGACACGTTTGTAAGAAAGAAAGGGACCATTTCATTAATAACTGGCGGAAGTCATGTTGGTGAACTTGCAACTATTCAGGATCTTGAAACTGTCCCATCATCAAGTAATAATCTTGCAAAGATGAAAGGTACACATGAATTTACAACAATTGAACAATATGTTTTTCCAGTTGGAAAAACCAAACCTGTTATCTTACTTCCTGAGGTGAAAGTTCAATGAACACAAAAAAGGCAAGCCCTAAGAAAAATCCAATGACTCTTCCGCTTATCGAGAAAGTAACTATTAATATTGGTGTTGGAGAAGCAGGTGAACGATTAGGTAAAGCACAATCTGTTTTGGAAGATATAACAAAACAGAAATCAATCCAAACACTTTCAAGAACAGTAAGTAAAGATCTTGCACTTAGAAAACGCATGCCTATTGGATGTAAAGTTACAATTAGAGGATCTGATGCAAATCAATTCTTAAAGAATGCTTTTGAGACACGAGATAATAAAATTGCAGATTATGCATTTGATAAACAAGGAAATATGTCTTTTGGTATTCCAGATCATACACTTTTTAAAAGTCAAAAATATAATCCAGATATTGGAATTTTTGGTATGGATGTTTGCATTACCATGGAAAAACCTGGTTATCGGATTAAACGCAGACGTATTCAACGAAGAAAAATCCATCTTAGACATAAAATCGATAGTGAAGAAACCAAGAAATTTTTCACTGATACGTTCCATTTGGAGGTTGTAGAATGAAGATAAAGGAAAGGAAACGACAATATGGACGTGTACATGGATGCGAACGATGTGGACGGAAACGTGGTCTTATTAGAGCATATGGATTTCACATGTGCAGACAATGTTTCAGAGAAAAAGCAGAGGAATTAGGATTTAAGAAATTCTCATAAAGGAGGCAAACACGGTTATGTTAAATGATCCCCTAGCAAATGCACTTTCCATGATTAAAAATGCTGAAACACGTGGAAAAGGAAGCTGTAATATTCAACCTTCATCAAAACTTATCGGTGGAGTATTGAACGTGTTAAAAGAAAAAGGATACATTGGTGAATTTGAATATATCGAAGATGGAAAAGCAGGAATTTTTCAAGTCCATCTAATTGGTAATATCAATAAATGTGGTGTTATTAAACCACGATATCCTGTGAAAAGAGATGATCTAGAACGATGGGAATCTCGGTATTTACCAGCACAAGATTTTGGTTTACTTATTCTTACAACAACAAAAGGCATCATATCCCATAAAGAAGCAAAGAAACATGGGATTGGAGGAAAAGTTCTTGCCTTTATATATTAAGGAGGAAAATGAATGGTTACAATAGCAGAAATCAAAGAAATTATCTCTCTTCCTGATAAAATTTCTGCATCACAAATAGATGCAGCCGTTACAATTAAAGGAGAAAAGGGCGAACTTACTCGTGAATTCTCACATCCAAAGATAAATGTAAATGTAGAGAACAAAATTATCATAGTGTCTTGTAAAAATGCACGAAGGAAACAAAAAGCATTAGTTGGAACCTTTGTAGCACATCTCAACAATATGATCAAAGGTGTATCTCAAGGTTTTGAATACACAATGAAAACTGTTTTTTCCCATTTTCCAATTAAAACAATGGTTGATGGTGATTATTTTATCATTGAAAATTTCCTTGGAGAAAGAGCTCCTAGAAAAGCACTGATTCTTGAAGGTGTTACTGTGAAAGCAAAAGCTGAGGATGTTTTTGTATCCGGAATTGACAAGGAAAAAGTAGGGCAGACTGTTGCAAATATTGAACTTGCAACAAAAGTTAAAAATCGTGATATACGTGTTTTTCAAGATGGTGTATATCGTACCAGTAAAGGAGAAAATTGATTCCTATGAGCAAAGAAGAAATGATGAAAACGCTTACTTCACTGAAAGGAATTGGTGAATCAAAAGCTGATGCATTAATTGCAGCAGGATTTGATACAACAGAAAAAATCAAATCTGCATCCCTTGAAGAGCTCACGAAAGTTCCTGGTATCAGTGATTCCGTTGCAGAATCATTAATTAAACAGTTAAAAGACAACAAAGATGTTTCCGTTAAAAAGGAGAAAGTTAAATCTAAACCTTCTTCTGAAAAGATAACAGAGAAGAAACAGATAAAAAAACCTGAACCAAAAGGAAAAACAATAAAAAAAGAAATTAAAAAATCAAGTTCAGATAAAAAAGAAGGATATGTAACTAAAAAGAAGGCTGAACTTTCAGATGACATTAAAAAATATTTACCAATTCGTGAGGAACTAAAAAAGAGAACCCCTCATTTTTATCGTGAAGAATGGTTTCGTTATAAAAAACTAGGAAAAAGTTGGAGACGTCCTGATGGGATTTCTTCAAAGATGCGACGTAATTTTAAATACCGACCAAATAGAGTACGTGTCGGATATCGTGGACCTAAAAAAACACGAGGGCTGCATCCATCTGGTTTTCAAGAAATTATGGTTTATAATACAAATGATTTAGAAGCCATTGATCCAAAGACACAGGCTGCCAGAATTGGTGGTGCTGTAGGTACACGTAAACGAATTGAAATTGAGAAAAAAGCAAGTGAGTTAGACATTCGAATACTCAATAAACAAAGGTGATTGTTCTATATGACAGATTTAAAGAATCAACGAAGAATGGCATCATCTCTTCTCAAATGTGGTCTGCATCGCGTATGGATGGATCAAGACAGGCTTGAAGAAATCGCACGTGCAGTTACAAAAGATGATATCCGCATTCTTATCAATGGAAAAGCAATAAAGGCAAAACAGAAGAAAGGAATATCCTCTGGAAGGAAACGTATTATTGCACATCAGAAACATAAAGGAAGACGTAAAGGATATGGTTCAAGGAAAGGAGCAAAATATGCTCGTTTTCCAAGGAAAAGACAATGGATTAGAACAATTCGTCCACTCAGAGCATATTTACGTGAAATGCGAGATAGCGGTGAATTATCTGCATCAGTTTACCGGAAATATTATCGTAAGGCAAAAGGTGGAGAATTCAGAAGTAAAAGACATTTACATACTCATCTTTTATCAGATGGAATCATTAAACAGGAGGAAAAAGCATGAGCTCTGGACCACGATATAATATTAAACTTCGAAGGAGACGAGAAGGTAAAACAGATTATCGAAAGAGACTGGCTTTATTGAAATCAGGTAAAACCCGTATTGTTGTTCGTTCATCATTAAAACAGATGCGTGTACAGTTCATGGATTATGATGAAACCGGTGATAAGGTTCTTGTGTCTGCAATGGGGTCTGATCTTTCATCAAAGTATCAATGGAAGCATACTACATCAAATACTCCTGCTGCATATCTTACAGGACTTCTTGCAGGAAAACGCGCAAAAGATGCAGGAATTACACAAGGAGTGTTTGATATTGGTATGAAAGTGCCAGTTAGTGGTTCAAAAGTATTTGCTGCATTGAAAGGCATACATGATGCAGGTATTGAATGTTATGTTGCAGAGGATAAACTTCCAGATGAATCTCGTATAATGGGAGAACATATTGATAAAAAGATTGCATCAGATGTTAAAAAGATTAAAGATACCATAACAGGAGGCAAATAATGGCAATGCAACGACGACGTGGAGGAAAAAGACAACAACAAAGGAAGAAAAGAGAAAAAACCCCGATTCAATGGGATCCGAAGACAAAACTTGGAAACCTTGTTGCAAATGGTAAGATAAGCTCCATGCATGATGCACTTACATCAGGACTACCTATTCGAGAACCAGAGATAACAGATATTCTTCTTCCAGATCTTGATGATGAAGTTCTTGATGTGAACATGGTTCAGAGAATGACTGATTCTGGGCGAAGAGTAAAATTTGTCATCACGGTTGTTGTTGGAAATAATAATGGATTTGTTGGACTTGGACAAGCAAAGGGAAAAGAAGTAGGTTCAAGTATTCGAAAAGCCATTGAAAATGCAAAAGTTAATATCATGGAAATTCGCCGAGGTTGCGGATCATGGGAATGTGGATGTGGAAAACCCCATAGCATACCTTTTGCAATTACTGGGAAAAGTGGATCTGTTGAAATCACGTTAAAACCTGCTCCACAAGGTATTGGTCTTGCAACAGGTGATGTAGCTAAAAAGATTTTAACGATTGCTGGATTTAAAGACTGTTGGACATATACCGAAGGGCAAACACAAACAACTGTAAATTATGCAAAAGCAGTTATGAATTCTTTACAAAAAAATGTTGAAATGCGAGTGTTACCACAAGATAAACAAAAACTAGGTATTATTCTAGGTGCAACGGAATTAGTTCCAGTTGAAGAAAAACAAGAACCAATAGTTGAGGAGGCATCATAAATATGGTCTATGCAGTAGTACGTGTCCGTGGAATCATTAATGTGAAACCAGATATTAAGAAAACATTACAGCTTTTAAATCTTACACGTGTAAATCATTGTGTTCTTATTGAGGAATCAAAAGTTTCAAAAGGAATGCTACAAATAGCAAAAGATTACGTTACATGGGGCGAGGTAAAAAAGGAAACTGTTACAAACTTGCTTAAACAGCGTGGAAAACTCATAGGAGATAAACCACTTTCAGATGATCATGTTAAATCAGCAACTTCATATAAAACAATTGAGGATCTTTCTGATGCACTTATGAATAAGAAGATTAAAATAAATGAGATTCCTGAGATGAAAAAAGTATTTCGTCTTCATCCTCCTAAAAAAGGACTTGAAGGGATAAAACGATCATTTGTCAATAAAGGTGCCCTTGGATATCGTGGTAAAAATATTGAGAACCTTTTGGAGAGAATGATATAATCCTTTTCCTCCCTCATTTAAATATCACAATATCATAAAACAATAGAAAAAAGGTTTAAGAGACATAGATAAAAAATGGAAGAAACATTATACGACATTGAGATACATAAAAAGGAAGATGGTTTTATCGGAAAACTGTTTTCTGATGCTGATGGCATTAAAGAATTTCATAATGAACATTTAGATCTATTACTACGTGATATGACACTTGATATGCAGCTGGCACTTGAAGAATTTCAGCAAAGACAAGCTGAAATTTCTGACCAGATGGGTTTATAATAAAGGGGAATACCTTTCTATATTCCATTATCATATGAAGAGTAATATTTTTAAATGGTTCTCGTATTGCTTGGTTCTACGATTCATAAGAGTAGGTTGATATATTTGAAATACACAAGATTTGAAAAAGCACGCATTATTGGAGCGCGCGCCCTCCAGATATCCATGGGTGCACCAACGCTCATTTCATTACCAAAAGATGTAATATTCCCTATTGATATTGCAATGCTTGAATTTAATGAAGAAGCAATTCCTATTACCGTAAAACGTGAAGAAACATAAAAAAGGGTTAATTTGATTTAGGTGAAAAACAGTATGACCGAAGAAAAACCGCAAGAAGAAATTAAAGAAGCTGAACAAGAAATTCGACTTGCAACAGAAGAGACATATATGACTGCTGGTGCTCATATTGGTACCAGGCAAAAAACTGCTAATATGAAAGATTTCATTTACAAAGTACGAAATGATGGATTATATATAATTGATGTAAATGATACAGATGCACGTATTCGTGCTGCTGCTAAATTCATTTCACATTTTGATCTTAGTCAAGTTCTTGCTGTATCCGTTAGACAATATGGTGAGAAACCAATCAAGAAACTTGCAGAACATACTGGTATTACCACATTACCCGGTCGATTTCGACCTGGTATTCTTACCAACCCTAATGCAAAGGGATATTTAGAACCTGAGCTTTTAATTGCAACTGATCCTCTCGCAGATATTCAAGCATTACGTGAAGCACGAAATGCAGGTATCCCTGTTGTTGCGCTTTGTGATACCAATAATGAAACTAAATATATTGACATGGTAATTCCTACAAATAACAAAGGTCGAAGGGCACTTGCTCTTGTATATTGGTTACTTTCAAAAGCAATTTTAAAGGAAAAAGGTAAAATTGAAAACTATGATGCTTTTCAAGTTGAACTTGAAGAATTTGAAGCTGAAATATAAAAAACCTTTTTAACCTCTCTTTTTCTTTCATGTATTAGTTAAATAAAGCCATTGAAAGGTGCCTTATCATTGCATGAAATAATAAATGACAAGATAATTCTTGTGGGAACTGCTCATATATCCAAAGATAGTGTTGATGAAGTTAAAGAAGTTATTGAAAAGCATCATCCAGATATTGTTGCAGTGGAGCTTTGTGAACGGCGATATAAATCTATTACTGAAAAGGATAAATGGGAGAGCACACCAGTTACATCTTTGCTTAAATCCAATAATGCATATTTTTTACTCGCTCAGACATTTCTTTCATCCATTCAAAGGAAATTGGGTAAAGAACATGGTGTTGAACCTGGTTCTGAGATGATTCAGGCTATTGATCTAGCAAAAGAACATAATCATGCAATTGAGCTAGTGGATAGAGATATTTCAGTTACTTTGAAACGAGCATGGAAGAAGATGGGTTTTAGGGAAAAATTCCGTCTTTTTTGGGAGTTTTTAAAGGCAATTGTTGGTTTTGACGATGAAGAAATGGAGGACCTTGATCTTGAAGAAATGATGGATCAAGATATGATATCAACTCTGATGGAGGAATTTGGAACTCTTGCACCAACTGTAAAGGATGTGTTGATATCTGAACGTGATAGCTATATAGCCCAAAAAATTCTTAACTGCACAGATGAAAATAAAACAGTTGTCGCTGTAATTGGGGCAGGGCACCTTCAAGGAATAAAAAAACATGTTCTTGATCCTAACTTCAATGTGGATATTAAATCGCTTGAACATGTCCCTGAGAAGCGTTTCAGCGTTCTAAAAACAATTGGGTATCTAATACCTGTGTTATTTGCAGCTGTTATCCTTTATGGTTTTTATATTGGTGGTCTTGAAAAAACCCTTCAAATTTTTCTTTACTGGTTCCTTATCAATGGTATTTGTTCATCAATTGGAACGATACTTGCACGAGGACATGTCCTTACCATTCTCACAGCATTTGTTGCAGCGCCTATTACTTCATTGAACCCAGCGGTTGCCGCAGGGTGGGTTGCTGGATACGTTGAAGCAAAGCTGCGTACACCGGTCATCAAAGATTTTAAGGGGCTTAGCTCTCTTGAAAATTTTAAGGATTTCTGGAATAACCGAGTTGTTCGTCTTCTTATGGTTGTTGCATTTGCTAATCTAGGTAGTATGGTTGGAACTTGGCTTGCAGGGTTTTACATTGCAAGTCTTTTTGCATAGAAAACAATCATTTTTTGTAAAAATACTAGCTAACATTCATATATATGAACGTTTCAAACATTGTATTGACTAATCTATGGAAACATTTCGAAAAAAATATTCATTTCATGATATTTCTCCAAGGGAATACATGTATTTTCCCAAAGGAACACTTGAAATGGGTAAAAAAGGTTCATTCAGTCGTCTTGAACTGATCCATATTACAACAGCTATGATGATTCTTATCATATGTTTCACATTTACGTTAAGCCTTAATAATGTTCTTTGGTCTTATTTGAATGGTTTTAATCTACCTAGATTTCAACAAGGGTTTGCTCTGTCGATTATCGCTGTTTTTTGCGCATTTTTCTTTCATGAAATGAGTCATAAACTCACAGCTCAACATTATCGATTATGGTCTGAGTTTCGGATGAATCTTAAATCCTTACTGATATCACTGGTCTTATCTATCACAACAGGTTTTGTTTTCGCAGCACCAGGTACTGTTATGTTTCGAGGGGAACCTCGAGTCTTTGAAGAAGGTCATATTGCTCTTGCAGGCCCCCTTGCAAATATAATTCTTGCAAGTATGTTTACACCTGTTTATCTTACTTTATTTACAGATTCAATAGGGCTTATACCTAAGATGATCGGGTTTATTTGTCTGATTAATATTGTGTTTGGATCTTTTAATCTTCTACCATTTAAATCATTTGATGGATATAAGGTCATTCAATGGAATAAGTATGTATGGATTATCATGGTAATGTATTCGCTCATATTATTTCTTATAATCTCTCCATTCATTCCTAAACTTCTCCCCATTTACTAGAACCATCCATCATATTTAATAAAAAAAAAGACCCGTTAACAAAAGTTATTTAAATAATATTGCTTGTTATATAATATTAAAATATAAGGATTTACTTTCAATAAATAAAGTGATATTTAAATGAAACATCTAAAAATCAAAAACATCATCATCCCATTTTTTATAGTGCAATTTTTTTTATTATCTGCAGTATTTGTTCAATCCTATGATACAGCAGACATTGAAGAAGATTTACTTAATGGTTGTTGGCGAGAAGAAATTGAGGGGGTTTCAGTAATTTATGTTACAGGATCTCATTATCAGATGGGATATCAATATGGATATCTTCTCAAAGATGAAATCTATAAAAATTGTCGAGCATTTTATTATCGATGTCCCAAAGATCTAGCTACTCTTTCAGATACATTGTTTGAATGGTGGCAAATCACAAATCTTTCCATGCTTCCACAGATATATCAAGATGAAATACAAGGTCTTCTTGACGGAGCGAACCTGAGTTATTCAAATCAGACTCAATCTTTATTAAATCAACACGAAATCACTATGTATTGCAGCGGAATTTCTGCTTGGGGAGATGCAACACAAGATGAAACATTAATACATTTTAGAAGTTTAGATAGTCCACTTTTTAAAGATCCAGATAGTAACACCTATGTTCATGACAATCAAGTCATTCTCATTAGAAAACCAGAACAAGGATATCTATCCTTATCCCCTTCAGTTGCAGGAGATATGGGGCTGTATGGTGGTATGAATGAAAAAGGAATCAGCATTAGCTGGGTATCTGGATTCAGCAATGATGTTGACACTATTGGTATACCTTTGGGTTTTAGGTTAAAAAAGGCTCTTGATTATTCCAGCTCAATTGATGAAGTATTAAATATTGTTCAATCAAATAGAACCAATGCTTTAAGCTATATTATTTCTGATTCTAACATCCCCAAAGGAGTTGTCAATGAACAAACCGCAAATTACTCATATGTTGGAACCTGGGATGATCCTACTGAATCAAATCGTCCTTTCTGGAAACTAGATCATCTTGTAAGACGAACCAATATTTTTATCAATAAAACCATATCAAAAACCCAAAGGGCTTTTTACAATCCAAGTTTTTTCCCATATCTTATGAGTTTATTTCGTTTAAATCAGTTCTATGCGAATACATATTATTTTCTTTCAAATGTTCCATCCTCTGGCTCCTGGATTCACTATGATGTGTTAAGTACCGAGCTTGAACGGATGCATGGAAATATAAATAAAAGCAATGCTCTACCTATGTTACAACGAGTATACAGAGGAAAAACAGATATCAGATACGCAATTGTTACAAATCTATTCAATACTGGCCTAGATCCTTGGAATCAATGGGTTGCAATCCCCGAAACGGGAGATATATACATTTCTTTTGCCAAAGGTGAAATAACAGCAGATAGAACAAGTATTCATCATTTCAATCTTTACAATTTAATTTCATAAAAAATGAATAATGTTGATTCTATTTTTTTAATATCATTGATTATGTTCTAAGAATCTCTATACTAAAACTTAATTCTCCTTCGTCACCTGTAAGGGAATAATCTGTCAAATCCGAATTATTTATATCGTAATATATTAAAAATTCTTCTTTTGAGTTATCAATTTTTATTGTTGGATCCCCCAATATTGAATTTTGATCTTTATCAATTGCATTAAGTTGAATTCTTAATTCATCTGAATCATGAGCATTTCTATCAAAAAAATCAATTGAAAACATAGTATCTATTCGTTTCTCTTGATTCAATGAAACATCCCATACTTCTGATGTACGTGTTTCATCACCTACATTTATAACAAAATATAGATTAGCACCGCCCCCAACATCCATATTTTTCTTCAAGGTAAATTCTTTAATATATATCTCTACTTTTAAATTCCAACAAGGCTCTGGATCAATGAAATCGCCATCGCCATCGCCATCTGTATCTTTATCTCCAGGATTTGATCCTTTTAAATATTCTTCTGAATCGGTTAATCCATCGAAATCTGAATCGTATTGTGTTGCTAAATTTCCTTGTTTTGAATAATCTGCTATCACTGATATATTTTGTCCTTTTACATTAATAACCCAAGAATCAAAGTGTATTAAACTAGAATCTTCTTCATCATTATCCAATAGGCCATCATCATCAGTATCTGAATCTGTAGGATCTGATAAAGCAATCATTTCTTCATAATCATCTAAACCATCACCATCAGTATCAATTTTATTTGGATCAGAATAAACCATTTTATTTTCAGTTGTTCCATCAATATTATATATGGTGATCTGCCAACCTAACTTTTCAGAGGCATCTGATATTTTATCACCATCTGTATCTTTATTATCGCCAATACATCCCATTATCATTATTATTAAAAATAAAATCGATACTATTGCCATTACTCGTTTATTCATTATGAAACACATCACATAGCATTAATTATACTAATTAAAAAAGGTGCTATTATTTCTTTCGAATTTAAAAAAAAATTGAAAGGAAAAATTATTCCTCTTTTTTCCTTCGTGGAAGTTTTAATTTTGTAGTAAACGACGATTTTCTAATCATTTTCACTGTGACGATTATAATGACAATAATCAAAATTATTATTCCAATTATTGATCCAAATAGCATTGCTGGATTATTTCCACCAGGTACTGGTGCATAGTAACCAACACAATGAGTTGAAACCGTAACAGTAAAATTAGCTGATTCTCCAGTTGGTTCAACAACGGACCGCATATTCATTTTAATTGGAATCTGTGCCCATTCATCAGTATACCCCAAAGTTCTAGGTGAATAAATATCAACAGGAACATCGATTGACTCACCTTTATTAATATAAATTGATGCAGGTGCTGCTATACTCCATCCCTCTGGAATAGCATTGTAATCCACTGAAAATTCAATAAGAGATCGAGCATTTCCAGTATTAACCAAATGAAGCACATGATTAATATTTGTATTTGGAGTTCCTTCTTTTGCTGGAGGATTAGTTGCAGTTAATAATGGGAGATAACCAGACCGAATGACAAATGACTGGTCCATATTAAATTCATTAGTCATTGGAAACCAAGATGGAAATATAGTTCTCATGAATTTTCCTGTTGAAATCGAAAGTTTGACTGTTCCAAACTCATAAGCCGGTGCATCTTCTGTTACTGCAACGATAATAGTTAAATCATATTTTTGACCATCTGGGGGTGTCATTGGTGTAGATTCAGGAATGGCAACTGTGGCCCATTCTGGTTTTTCTGCCACTTCAATATTTGTATATTGATAAAACCAAAGTGGTGGCAAAAGTGGTAAATTATCTATAGCACCAGGACTATTTTGCACAAAACCCTCGACATGCTTCATTTCCACACCTGGTTTAATCGGCGTTTCAGGAGGATATACAACAAGTTGAAAACTACCTGCAAGTACAGAAGGTGCTAATAATATAATTAGGGCGATTATTGATACGGTTACTAATGATGCTTTTGAATGTCTCATTTTTTTCATATACATCTTGCCTCCTGGCAATAATATTTCATTGTTTTATATATATTTAAATGTTGTTGTACAGGTCTTTATTTACAAACAACATTGATTTAAATCACATATTTGACTTCAACTATAATTTTATGTTGTTCATTGTATATAAAATAATCCATTTTTTCAGCAATATATACATTAATTATAAAGATTTTATACTGAAATTAACAAGAAACCGAACAGAATAAGAAGTTTATTCTATAACATCAATATCTGATTGGTCATTTTCAGAAGGTTCATCATTCTTTTTTGTTGTTGTTACACGGTCTGGGAAATATGATAGAAGTATAATATCTCCAACAGCATTTACCCACCTATAGGGAACAGCAACATCAACAGTTCCTTCAACAAGATTTGGATTAGTATTAGTCAAAAGTAAACTGCTCACTTTTTTCTCATCTAAATCAATAAAAACATTTTGAACATGTCCAATATATTGTCCCTCTCGCGTGTAAACAGGAAGTTTTAGAAATGTTGTTACCTCTTCTGCCTCAACCTTTTTTTCCATCATACAACCAAAATACAATTACGAGTATTAAAATGTGATGGAAAAAATTAATACAAGACAATCGAAATCTTTTAGTAAGGAAACTGATGTCATATATTTCTATGTTGCTTCAAAAAGTGCATCATGATCGTGAAAAAGAAATCCTGAAAGAACTTCAGGAATTTCACGAAAAGGATTATCATTTCAATTCAGGCCATATATTAGGTTCCATGTGTAGTCAACCTCACCCCATCGCAAAAAAAGCATATGATATATTTTTAGAAACTAATATTGGGGATCCAGGGCTATTCAAAGGAACACGTGAAATTGAAAAACGATTTATTTTCTTTATCCAAAATTTACTTAACGCCCCACCATCAGCATCAGGACTTACTGTAAGTGGTGGAACAGAAGGAAATATTACGGGGATGTGGATTGCAAAGCAGCTTTCACAGAATCAAGAAATTATAATTCCAGCATCAGCACATTTCTCTTTTCAAAAAATTGCAACTCTTATGGACATGAAACTTAAACCAATTCCTCTTACTTCTGATTTCAAGATGGATGCCGCATCAATAAAGAAACGTATTTCATCAAAAACCGCAGCTGTTGTTGGTATCGCAGGTTCAACGGATCTTGGAGTTATAGATCCAATAGAAGAAATTGGTGAAATTTGCAATGACGAACATGTCTATTTTCATGTCGATGCAGCATTCGGAGGCTTTATTATTCCATTTTTAGAGAAACTAGGCCTCCATCAAGGTAAATTTGATTTTAGTATTGATGGTGTGAGTTCAATTTCAATTGATGCACATAAAATGGGTTTTGCAGCAATTCCTCTTGGTACAATCATTTTACGAGAGAAAGAATGGTTAGATGAAATCAGTGTTCTCTCATCTTGCATTAACAGTACAAAACAAGCAGGCATCCTTGGAACACGTTCAGGTGGACCTGTTGCAGCAGGGTATGCAGTTACTCGTTATCTTGGTCTTGAAGGATATCAAGAAATTGCTAATCATTGTATGGATACTACATTTTATGCGTGTGAACAATTTCAAAATATGGGCCTTTCTCTTGTAATTGATCCAGAGTTAAATGTAATATGTATTAGATTGAAAAAACCTCAAAAAATTGTTACAATGCTTGAACAAAAAGGATGGAGAGTAAATCCAGTTGATCATCTTTCAAGTATTCGTATTGTATGTATGCCCCAGATTACCAAAGAGCATATTGATAATTTTATACCTGTTTTAAAAGAGGTTTGTAAAAAAGCAGGGGAGATATGAGCCAATTACTAAAAAAATCATTATTAACATCATCCATCATTAATCGTGGAAATTATCCATACATGATCCATCCACTTTCAGATGGATTTCCTTTGATTTCACCCGATCTTCTAACAGAGGTAGTTTCTGATCTGAAAGATAAAATTGAACCTTTAACTCCTTTTGATAAAATTGTTACTGTTGAAGCAATGGGCATTCCCATTGCAACACTTCTAAGTAAAGAAATGAATGTTCCTTTTTCGATTATTCGAAAACGTTGCTATGGCCTTGCTGATGAAATCTGTGTACAACAGGAAACGGGATATTCAAAATCAGAGCTTTTTATCAATGGAATAAAAAAAAATGAAACAATTGTTCTTGTAGATGATATTATTAGTACAGGTGGAACTTTTAGTGCAATAATCCAAACATTACAAGCGATGAATGTAACTATAAAAGCAGGTTTTGTAATCATTAATAAAGGAGATAATGCAGAAAATATCATTGAAAAAACAGGTGTTCCTCTTTATTCATTAGTAAGAATAACCATTCAAAATAATAAAGTTCTTATTCTTTGAAAATGGATAAGTATTTGAAAGATAATAACATATTTCTATTTCGTTGGAGTGGTTCTTCATGTCAGATATCATAAAACAACATAATCATTGTCAAATTTGTGGAAAAGCAATTCCTGTTTCAGAAACCTATTGTTCAGAGGAATGTAAAAAAAGATATGCAATAATGATGAAGAGACGGAAATTAATTGTTTATGCAATGTATGCTCTCATCGGTATTATCCTTGTAGTTGTTCTTTTAACTGGGAAATAAATAATTAGAGAATAAAGTCTATTCTGCAATTTCTTCTTGAAGATCAATCACCATTTCAGTTAATGCATCCTCAAATATATGATGACGATATTCTCTTGTCGCGCCATTTGATAGATGGACACGTGCAACAAATTCATGACCAT
>Ga0164310_10000446_pt1 | contig 21924 bp, 18 predicted proteins | sample GuaBasSedimGuay1_FD_121795 | JGI IMG/M metagenome (GOLD analysis project Ga0164310, IMG submission 121795) | Subseafloor sediment microbial communities from Guaymas Basin, Gulf of California, Mexico - Guay1, Core 4569-9, 0-3 cm | ecosystem: Environmental > Aquatic > Marine > Hydrothermal vents... | reverse complement strand
TTTAAACGTGTCCTCAAATTTCACGGCAAAAATGAAAGAGGAAAACACGTTGAAATCGCTAAAACCAAAAATAGGGGCGGTAGCGAATTAAATTCCTTCGAGAAAAAATGTCGTTGTCACCCAACAACAAAACAAAGGGTTGCTGGGCGTATCAATACCATTATCCAAACAAAAAGCAGCAGTTGAATAATGCTACATCAAATATCACGACAACTTTATGATGCCATGGTTATCCTCTTTTTCATTTCTTGACTTTACGTCTGATCGATCAAAGAGGGACTCTTGTGACACCAAGTTTGTATCCTCAATCTTGCTGCTTCAATCATCTTTATCATGAAGCTCTTCGTATCAAGGCAATTAGGCAATATTACTCATTGTAAATAATGTTTTCTTATGGAAAAACCGTTTTATCGGTATTCATTTATTGTTTTATTTAGCGAGCTTGCAGCTTTTCTTATATCATCAGCATAGTGTTTATCTGATCCTGCATATATGATTCCTCTTGATGAATTAATAATTGCACCTTCACCTTTTGAGTTCGTTCCATAACGTACGGTTTTCTCAACATCCCCACCTTGTTTTCCAATTCCAGGCAGTAAAAATGGGATGTCATCTGAAAGGATACTACGTATTTCTTTTAATTCCTCCGGATATGTTGCACCAACAACCACACCACATTGCCCCATCTCATTCCATTTATTAATTTTTTCAGCAACATGAATATATAATGGTTTTCCCGAACAATCCAAATTTTGAAAATCACTAGCGGATGCATTTGATGTCCTGCATAGAATAATACTACATTTATCCTTATATTCTAGGAATGGTTTAACTCCATCAATCCCTAGATATGGATTAACCGTTACTGCATCTGCATGTAGTGATTCATAACATGCTTGTGCATATTTTTTTGCAGTATTTCCAATATCATTTCGTTTTCCATCTAGTATTATGATAATGTCTTTTGGTATGAATGAAAGTGTTTTTTCAAGAAGTTTATACCCATTTTTTCCTAATGCTTCATAAAATGCAAGATTCAGTTTATATGCACACACAAAATCTTTTGTCTGTTCAATCACGACCTTATTGAACTCAATAAAAGGTGTTTCTGATGATTTGAATAAAAAAGAAGGGATTTTTTCTGCATCAATATCAAGTCCAACACAAAGAAGACTATTATTTTTTCTTTGAATTTTTTGTAATTTCTCAATAAATTTCATATCTATCGACCTTTTTTTCCATATATCATTTAGGTTAAAAAGCATTAGGAAATCTCGGCATCTATTTATTAAATGATACCATATCAGCTCAATCATGAAAGTCATTTATAGTCTTTGTTCCTGGGGATTAGGTCATGCAACACGTTCATTACCAATTATAAGAAGATTACTAAAAGAAAACCATGAGCTAACGATTATTTCTCATGATCGATCATTACAGCTGCTTGAAAAAGAACTGGAAAACACGGTTTCCTACATTGATATTCCTGATTATCCATTATTGATCTCGGAAAATTCAAGACAGTTTATTGCAAAAAGTATGATTTACTGGCCTCTTTTCATCAAACGGATCCAATCAGGTCTTTCTCAACTCTCAAAAATCCTGGAAAAACAACATTGTGACTGTATCATCTCTGATGGAAGATATGACATGTACAGCAGACACATTCCATCATTTTTTATTTCTCATCAGATACGAATTCTTAATCCATTACGAATTAAAATGCTTGAAACAGGAAGTGAAACATTCAATGAATTCTTTTTTAAAAGATTTAATGAGATTATCATACCCGATTACCAGATCGATGGTTTTTCTGGAAAACTCTCCCATGATCTTAAAAAAATCGATGAGAAAAAACTTCATTATGTCGGTGTTCTTTCAGATTTTAATAAGAAAAAAATGAAAAAAGATATTGATTATTTCATTTCATTATCTGGTCCTGAACCTCAGCGATCCATTCTTGAAGAAAAAATACTCTCTCAAATCGACAATCTGGATGGATCTATTGTTATGACTTTGGGTAAAACTGAGGAACAAAATAAAACACAATCTGATTCCATTAAAACATATTCTTATCTTTCTAAGGAAAAGCGTGAGGAACTTCTGAATCGGTCCAAGATGGTGATTTCAAGAAGTGGATATTCAACGATTCTTGATCTTTCAGTGATTGGATGCAAGGCCCTAATGATACCTACACCAGGTCAGATAGAACAAGAATATCTTGCAGAGTATCATAAACAGAAAAATACTTGCTATACAGTAAACCAAGATCTATTGAATCTAAAAAAAGATATTGTTCATACTGAAAAAACCACAGGTTTTAAGGCAAAACGTACTGTTGATGATGCTGTTGAGAACGTGATGCAAATAATCTCATATTCTGTGTAACCCAAACTCATTTAAAGAATAACTCTTATCACCTTTGAAAGAAGATATACCATTTTTATAGGAGTTAGAAGATGAATTGGAACCAATCAACTAAGATGTCATTATTAATTCATCACTGGCTATTTTGGTTGATGATTATCACATTCATTGGTATTTTTCTTCGGATGCTGCCTTCATTATTGAATGCTGCGTGGGGAGTGGATTTTGGAATTTATTATGGTCTTACTAACTCATTTATAGAAACAAAAGAGTTTATTAATTTCTATGATGGATGGGGATCATCGTATCAATATTTCCCAGTTCTTTATACAATTACAGGAGTTGTTCATTGGATTACCGGTATTGAAGTAATTCAACTTATGCCAAAAATCGCACCGATTCTTGGTGGATTGACAATCCCAATTTTTTATTTTATCGTTAAAGACCTAATTGGAAATAAAAGAATCGCCATTCTTGCATCTGCATTGCTCTCTGTTTCAACATTTCATGTATATCAAACCAGTCATGCAGCACCATTAACTGTTGGACATTTCTTTATGATGCTCTCATTTTATTTCTTTATAAAATATGTGAAGGATCAGAAATATATTATACCTTTATTTTTCTCAACAGTTCTTCTTATTTTATCACATCATTTTACAACCTATTTTTATCTGATAAGTATAACCTTCATGGTTTTCTATTATACAACAGAGAAACATGTCAGATCAAAACATCTGTATCATCTTCTCTTTTACATTGGTCTTGCAGCAACCCTTGCATTTGGATACTGGGGTTTTATTGCAACTCCAGTCTTTGGGTTCTTTACAAAAAAAATGTTTTTACCACCAACAGTGATCATATTGCTTTTTTATGCATTTATATTCAGTGGAGTTCTTTTTATTAGATTCTGGAAAAAACAATATCCAAATTTTCTTCAACGACAATTTTTTAAGAATTATTCAAAAGAAAAAACAATCACCATAATGGTTTTACTCATAGGTATTCTATCAATCATTGTTTCTATTACCGGTCTTCCAGGAGTAAAAGCCTCACTTACACCTCTTGCCTTGATTCTATCAATTCCAATGATGTTTCTGATTAGTTTTGGTATTGCAGGGTTCTCTTTTCTTAAAGCACAGAAAGGACATGCGTTTGTTAAAGGATGGATCATTGGAATTTTTATATCATTTCTATATGCAATCGTATCAGGTGGATTGTTTCCCGATAGACATTTAGAATATCTTATCGTCCCGCTTTGTATCCCCGCGGCCTTAACATTAAATGAGTTTATCAAGGATTATCAAGATAGTAGAATTAAAAATATTTTTAATAAATATACTCCATCAATGCAGACAGTTCATCGCAAGAAAAAGATTGCATTGGTTGGAAGCATTATTGTTTTATTTATTTCAAATATGATTGTTGCTTATCCTACGATTGATTCCTTAGAACATATTGACGAACGGGTTTCTGATCCATGTATTAATTGCCTTGATTGGATGCAGGGAAATATGAGTAATTCAAGTGTTATTGCATCAGATCATCGTATCTTAATGCTTACATGGGCCACCGGATTTGACATGCCCCTCGGAGAATATAACATCACTAAGACCATATGGACTGCCAATAATAGTTCTGCATGTTTTGAAGAATTGCAACGGTTGAAGATCAATCATGTTATCATTGATGATATTATGTTTGAAAAAGTAATCAATGTTGATGATGGTCATTATTATTATTTTAACAATAATTCATATGAAAAATTCTTGAAACCCCCATTTGAATTAATCTATCGAAATGCAACATTAAACAATCAACTTGTTGAAGAACATTGGATTGAGATCTATAAAGTTAATTATTCACAATTCAGGAAATAGTATATTTTTTTAAACTAGTTTTATATTAGAGGAGTAGATGGTTTATGAAAATCAACTTTATTATTGAGGATAGTGGTGCTTTCAAATATCTTGGATGTGCAACTGCTGCTAAGAATTTATTCAATGAATTATCAAAAAAGATTGATGTTAGTTGGAATGATAAATCATTTGATTATGATCTTGCTCATTTCCACACATTTGGACCGCGATCAATGTTGTATGCTAAACGATTCCATGGGAAAAAAGTCATAACTGCACATTCTACACCAAATTTAAACACAGGAAATCTTGCTTTTCCTCGTGCGGTCAACTGGTTATATGTACCATTATATAATAAATTTGATCATATAGTCGCCGTTTCTGAAAAGTGTAAAAAAGAACTTATAGACATTCAATGTAAACCTGAAATATCAACTATTTATAATGGAATTGATACAGAAAAAAATGTTCAAAATGACATAAAACGTAAAAGTTTTAGAAAAAAATATGGTATTGAAAAAGACAAAACAGTTGTTCTAACTGTTGCACAACGTACGCCCCGTAAAGGAATATATGATTTTTTGAAATTAGCAAGACAACATCCTAAATTTTGTTTTCTATGGGTTGGAGGTTTTCCATATAACTTATTTTCAAAAGATTACACTAAGATTAAACGAGAAATAGAACAACGTAGTGATAATACAATTTTTCCTGGGTTCATTGAAGATATTACTGATGCATATTCTGCTGCGGATGTTTTTTTTATGCCTTCATATGCAGAAGGACATTCAATTGTAATGTTAGAGGCTTTATCTATGGGACTTCCATTAATTGCTCGTGATGTCGAAGAATTTAGGGAGGCTTTTGGCGATAACCTACTTTATTTTAAGAATATAAAAGAGCTGAATGAGAAAAAATTTGATGAAAAAACCTTAGATACATATAGAAAAAAATCAGATGTTGTCATGAATTATACCATTGAAAAAATGGCACAAGATCATACAAAGCTATATGAAAAAATAATTAATTAATAGGCATAAAGGTTTCTATGGTAGATAAAGAGGATGAATGTTTTTTAATCAAAAGTGATATCTATACGATTTCGAAAGCTAATGATGTGATGCTTTTAAAGCAGATATCTATTAAAAAAAAACCTCTTTCTTACAGTTTTATCGGTGGAATGTGGTATTCAAATGATAGATTTTCGTTAGAAAATGATATTTCTTTACCTTATCCATTTACTACATATTATACGACAAAAATAATTGATGAAACCTTTGATGGAAAACTTTGTAGATCTCTTATTTATGTGAAGATGCCTTTGCTGATCTTGCAATTTGAAGATGAATGTATCTGTATTGAATTTGACCCATTCATCAAACTAAATGATAAGGAGATATTTCCATTTATTTCACTTGTTGAAAATGATGATAATTATATCATATCGTTTTACCTTTTCAATAATTATTGTATCAAAGAAAAAAAAAGTGCCTGGCTAGGATTTGGAAAAAAAAGAGAGATTAATCTTGATTTACAAGCAGGAAATACTTTTCGCTTCTCAATAAAAACAACAAAATATGAAGATTGGACAGATGCAGTGAAATCATTTATCTCCCATAAACTTCCAGAACCATCAAAGCTGCAAAACGTTGAAAATACATTTAAAAAAGGGAAACAAGCATTATGGCGATCTTATGATGCGCTCACCGGTTCATTTCTCCAACTTCCATGGAAACATCAGCCAGGTTTTACTTTTCAGAATTCAAGTCACTCCCTTCTTTCTTATGAAGCAGTTCGTTTAGATTATTTTTCCCAATGGAATCAAACCCAAAATGATAAGGACATTATCGAATGGACTGAGAAATTAAAGAAACATTTTACCAACCCCCATCTTTCAAGGATACCATCAAAACAGGGAGATGGATTGATCTGGTATAATATGACATATCTTAACAAAGAAGGTCTGAGAGGTTTTTTCTATATGGATTGCGGATATGCTGGTTACCCTGGTGGACAAGCAACTATATCATATCATCTTTTAAATTATATTAAAAGAAACCCTGATGATGCATTAAAAAAACGAATTCAGCAAACCTTAAACTATATCATATCAACCCAAAAAAATGATGGCTCTTGGCCTATGGCAATCCGTCATGAAGGCATCATCCGTTTTAGACCTGAAAAACTTGAAGAATACACAACTTTTGGAGGATCTGGGGAAGCGGTTCGTGCATTATTTCTTGCTGCTGAAATATATAAAAACCCTGATTATCAAAAAGCCGCAGAACAAGGCCTTAGCTTTCTTAACAACTCTTATCCTATCTGCCTTCATGGCTTGAGAGATATCGGTATTAATGAACCAGAAGCGTTTTCAGCTGTATCAATCATCCATGCATTTCTTGATGGATATGACCATACAAAAAAAGATGAATATCTTCAACAGGCATTTAATTACGCCTGGTATCTCGCCTCGTGGATGTATACTTTTGATACGAAACAGTGGAAGTTTGCATATACCATTCATCCAATATCTTATTCTATCACTCCGCGTGTTTCGCCCTATGAAACTGTATGGGTTGTCTCTCTTTTTCTTCGATTGAAAAAGTATTCAAAAGACAAGATTTGGAATGATTTAGCAAAGATTTGTTATCAGTCTGTTTTACCTTTTATTTCTCACACAGGCGGTATGTCTGAGGGTGTGTTTCCCATGTATAACTCGACCCTTGAATCAATCCCAATGGAGCAAACATTTGCAACAGTTGAGCTTATGAATGCATCCTATCAGTTTATGGATAAAAAAAGAAAGAAAGAAAAGGGAAAAACAAAGCAATTCAATAATGAACTTTTCAATATGAAAAAAGATAAGCACTTTTTACATATTCATTATGATGATGAACTTGTTTGCTCTTTTGATTCCTCACGAGGTCAAATAACGTTTCTTAAAAATGTGAAACTTGGAGAACATGGAATCAGCCTTTCATTGAATGGCCCATATACGTTTTATAATAAACTTAAACAAAAAATAATGATGCGGTTACGTGGTTCTATTGGAAAATATGTTCTTGGTGTAAAAGATGTAAAATATGTCTTCACAGGAGTGAAAGCACCAAAAATTCGAAAAACCAAGTATTTTGATTTTTTCTTCAACCATATCAAGTCCCACTCTATTCATTGCATATCAAATACAACGGCAACAATCAATATGAAATCAAAATATCATAAAATTACTTTTACAATTCATGTCAATTCATTAAAAGATAAAATTATCTTATCTATTGATCCCATAGAGATTTCTGTTCTAGATCATGGTCTTGCATGTACTGGCATCTATGTCCCATTGATTGATGCTCCATTAACTATTGTTGATGAACATACTATACATCTGAAAGATTGTGTAATAACCGGTGATTTTTCTTCTGTTGAATCAAAAAATGGTTTAGTTGGAATTGATCGAACACTCCAATGTAATTGGACACATGGAGGCAGTTTTTCTACAAAAATTGATATTATTTTTTAATGTTAAATAATGTTTATTGAAAAAAATAATTTGTAAACCATAAGAATCATAAAGGTATCAGAAAATATCCCTTTTGTGAGTTCAGATACAAAAAAGAAAAAAACCGTTAAAAAATCAATTCTATTCAGTATACTTTTAAGTGTATCAATTATTGTAATCCTTCTTTATTACACAATTAATGATCAAACAATTAATTATCTTAAAAATGGAAACATCAGATATGAGTTCTTTATTGCGGCTGCATGTATCAACATCGTTTACTGGGTACTATGGGGCCTTAGATTAAAGATATTGAGCAATGCAATAGATCAAAATTTTAATATCTCACTTATTGAATCAACTAAGATTGTTCTTGCAAATCTATTTCTTGCAAATATCACTCCTTCCATGGCAGGGGGCGAACCAGTTCGTATTTATTTACTCAACAAAAAAGGTTTAAATGTTGGAGGGGCAACTGCTGCGACCCTTGGCGAACGCCTGCTCGATGCGTTATTCTTCCTTTTCTGCATACCATTTGCGTTTTTTTTCTTTGGTAACTACATCACAAACGATTACCTCAAAATCGGACTTTACATTGCCGTCATTCTGTTCATTCTTTTTGTCATACTATTTATTTATACTATCAGACAACCTGAGAAAATAAAAAAATTCATTATAAAAATCGCCTCATTTTTAAACCGATTTAGAAAAAAAGAAAATCCTTCACCTCACATCCTTAACCGAATTTCAAAGGAAGTTGATAATTTCCATGATAGTATGACTTTTTTTGTTACAAAAGGTAAAAAAAATCTTCTTTTCGCAGGTATAATTACTGCATTATTTTGGATGACAGGTTGGATTATACCTATTTTTCTTCTTATGGGCCTAGGGATTGAACCATTTATCCTGGAATCTTGTGCTGCACAAATCCTTCTTGTTCTTATTGCAATGATGCCGACAACACCTGGAAGTTCAGGTGTTTCAGAAGGAGGAGTAGCGGCTCTTTATGGCGTTTTTATAAATGCATCATTACTTGGAGTATTTGTTTTACTCTTTCGATTTATTACTTATCACATGGGATTGATTGTAGGTGCAATATTTCAATATAAAATTTTCAAATCCGTTGCATCATTTTCAACCGATATGATCTCCACAGATGAACAAAATGAAGATTAACATAGAACTAATCACATTTATTCACCAATATATTTTATATAATAGAACTTTATTCAGCTGTCCATATGAAACAAGCAGAACGTTGTATTTCCTGTGGAAAAGGACTTTTTGAAACTGGGTCAACAACATTCATTTGTCCAACATGCGATAAAGATATTGGCAGATGTGGAAGTTGCAGAGAACAAAATATCAAATACACCTGTCCAAAATGTGGATTTATAGGACCTTAAACAACAAATATAACCGTATTAGGGGGTAAACATCTTATGGGTGAAGTAATAGCATTAATTCGAATTATGCCAGGAAACGTCCTTAGCGACGAAGAAATGCAAGAAATAGAAAATCAAGTAAAGCAAGTGGTTAAAGAACCAGTTCGATTAGGAAAAATTGAAGTTAAAGATATTGCATTTGGATTAAGAGGTCTTGATGTAACTGTTGTAGTTCCTGATTCCGAAGGTGGAATTGATCCAATTGTTGAAACACTTTCAAAAATTAAAAACGCTGAAAGCGTTGAAGTTGTAGATGTGGGAAGAATCTAAGACGCTTTCCCCATTCCTATTTTTTTTCCAATTTGTTTTATTACATTAATTCCTGTTTCTGTTGGATAATATACAGGATAGGTTGAATTGCTTGTATCACCATCTATTAATTCAGCAATGTACATTTTTTTAATGTGCCATTTTACTGTGTGATGATTTAAATCAAGTGCATTAGCGATTTCAAGTAAATGTTTATTTGGATTTTTTATCAAGAATTCCATAATGTTTAATGCATTTTGATTTCGTAGAATAGAGCTTGCTACTGCTTCACGGCGAGATTCAATACCCCCTTCAACAAGGTAAAATACTTTTTTCCCACCTATTGCTCTACTTCGGATAAGATTTGTCTGTTCTAGTTTTCTAAGATGCCAAGCAGCATTGCTAGGTTTTAGATCCAATTCACGAGCTATTTCTCGTAAATGTGAGCCAGGATACTCATCAATATATTCATATAGATTTTTTCGTACACTTGTATCAAGTACATTATCTGGTGTGACATATTTGATTCCACCTGCTGTAAATAATGCTATAATTATTGCTGCTATACCTATTACAACTACTATTGTTTGCGTATCAGAAAAAAGACCTATTTCAGTTTCCTGTTGTGCTGCTACAATAAATGAACAGCAATATAATAATATTATTCCTATAAACAGAAGCGTTAATTTTCTCTTTAATTTCATCTTTATCCCATCCTCAAATGATCCATATATTCCAAAATTGTTAAAGCATGAAAATTTAAAAAGTTACCGATGAGTAAAAAAACCTTTTATTACGTCATTCTCTTTCTCAATTCGTACAAAACCAAAACGTTCAAATTGAACTATTTCCCCATCTTTTAATTTCTTTATAGCTGGTTCCACATTTCCATGGATAACTTGAAGGCTATTTTCATTGAATGTATCATTTTTAAATAAGACCTCAGGTTTGAAGACATCTATTGATAAGGCATCCTTTGATGTCCATTGAATCTTTTTTGATTTTGCTATTAATTCCTCACCAGCATACATACCATAAATCTTATCATTTTTCTTCTGGATTTTCACATTACAAAGATCCTTTAATCGAAATGTATCCCCCACATTTAACGATGCAATATCTTCACGAGGAACATAAAAGGAATCATCAATTAAAACAGATCGAGTTCCTAGGGATTTATCTGTGGGATGAAACGGCATGACAATAGATTTTTTTTGTATACCCGATACAATAAGTTCCACAGGATCAGAAACAAAAAATAATCTTTTTGAAACAGGGTCAATGATTTTTCTATTTTCTGCTTCAACTAATCCAAAGGAAACAATAGACTCTACTTTTGAGATACCTTGAGAAAACACAAATTTCTTAATGGCCTTTGGTACAATACCTCTTTTTTTTAGTCCTCTCAGCGTAGGAAGTCGTACATCATCATATCCTGAAACTGACCCGTTTTCAATAAGAGGAGTTATTTTTCGTTTGGAAACAGGCATTCCTTCAATTGATAATCTAGCAAATTCCATGAGATGTGGTTTTCTTAAACCTAGTTTATCAAGTAAATAAAAATACACTTCATCTCTAAGTTCATATTCCTTTGTTCTAAATGGATGTGTAACTCCACTTATACTATCCTCAACAGCTCCTGCAAAATCATAGGTAGGCCATATATGAAAACGGTCTTTTTGTAATGGATGAGGGGTGGTAATAATTCTAAAAAGAGTAGGGTCACGCATTGCTGTGTTTAAACTTTTCATATCTGCTTTTAATCTAACAATACCATTATCAAGTGTTGAAGATAAAAGTTGTTCCCATTGATCAACATGAATCTCAGAAGGAAGATTTCTACAAGGACAATTCTTCTTTTTCTGACGACCCATTTTAATATTCTCTGCATCACATAAACAGACATAGGCATCAGACTGTTTTAGAAGCTGTAAACATAGCTCATAATGCATCTTTAAATTATCAGAGGTATGATAACTTTTATCCCATTTAATCCCCAGCCATTTCAAATCCTGTTTCTGTGCATCATAAAACTCTACACAGTCTTTCTCAGGATTCGTATCATCAAAACGAAGAATAAATGATCCATCATATTTTTTTGCATATTCATAATCAATGATTGCAGCTTTTGCATGTCCTATATGTAAATAACCATTTGGTTCAGGTGGAAAACGTGTAATCACTTTTTTATCTTCTGCAAATGGAAGATCAGATAGGGAAAAATCCCTTACCTTTTTTTCTTTGATAAGAAGTTCAGGGGCCAGAATTTCAAGTTCATCTCGCTGTTGATCCTTAGATAAACCATTTACATCATCAACAGTTTTTTTTACAAGAGGTATTATCTCTTTTGGATGAATTCCCTTTTTTTGAAACACCGCAATAACTTTTCCAATTACTGCCTTTAACTGTGCTGATCCTTCAAATTGAACTGCATTTTGCAATGCATATTTTCTTGCTGTTTTCTGTATATTCTCAGAGGTCATTATCTTAATTCTCACGAGTTATTGCATAGTTTGCAAGTCCGATTAATATTTTTTTTGCATCATTATCTGCTACTTCATCTAATGCTTTAATTGCTTTTGAACTGTACATGAGTGCCTTTTGCTTTGCATATTCAATTGAACCTGCATCTCTAAATATTGAATACACTTTTTGTATTTCATCTTCTGTTGCATCTCTTTTTCCAAATATCCTATTTAAAACTTTTTTGTTTTCACCTTTTGCATGTGTCAATGCATGAACCGCAATCAATGTTTTCTTTCCATTACGTATATCATTTCCAATGTCCTTTCCTAATGATTCTTCTGTACTGCTCATATCAAGATAATCATCATGTATTTGGAATGCAAGACCTAATGAAGTACCGTAAATTGAAAAGGATTGTTGAACCTGTTCTGATGCTTCTGCGGTAAGTGCTCCGCCCTCTGAAGATATACGAAATAACGCAGCGGTCTTTTTCTCTATCATGTTGAGGTATTCTTCTTCTGAAACCAAATGACGTTTCTCAAAATTCATATCAAATTGCTGACCTTCACAAACTTCAATGACCGATCTTAGAAGAAGCTCATATAACCTGCAATATCCGTTCATTTTTTTGGAATATTTTTCAAGTGCTTCAAATGCTTTTGCAAATAGAAGATCCCCTGCAATAATTGCTGTTGGTTCACCATATTCAATATGAACTGTTGGAAGATTCCTTCTAAGATGGGATTTATCCATAATATCATCATGTACCAATGAAAAATTATGAATAAGCTCCACACCAATTGCAAATGGAATCACATCCTTATGACTGCTACCTACTGCTTCACAACAAAGCATTGATAGAACAGGTCGTAATCGTTTGCCACCGGCCATTGGCAGATGACGAGCAGCATCATAAAGATTATCTGGTTTATTTCGAACTAGAAACTGGTTAAGTGATTCATTGAATATATTAGCTCGATTCTGTATTTCTTGTTTTAAATCCATACATCCACCTCAGCACATTTTAATTTTTCAACTGTTTCAGACCCAGTAAGAAACATTGCAGCACGTAATTCCTTTATGATCATATCCATTTCAAAAATTGTGGCCTGTTTACTTTTTGTTGCAGGTTTCAACATGACCTGAGCAACACCTGCTGCATCTGCACCTAATGAAATTGCACGTGCAGCATCTAAACCATTTCTTATGCCACCTGTACTAATAACTGGCATATTCCCTTCTGTTGCTTCACCAACATTTAGAATTGATTTCGGTGTTGAAATCCCCCAATCCCAAAATGTTTTTCCACCACGAGCATGATATCCATCAAAATGCATTTTTGCTCTAAAATGTTCAATAGCTGAAAATGATGTTCCACTAAGACCTCCAACGTCAATAGCTGCAATATTGGTTTCGGCTAATTGCTTTGCAACACCAAACGAAATTCCCGCCCCAGATTCCTTTACAATAATTGGAATATCAATAGCATCAGCAAGTTTTGCTATCTCTTGAAGACAACCTTTAGCATTTGCTTCCCCTTCGAACTGTACAACCTCTTGTAAAAAATTTAGACAAACTGCAATCGCATGAGCATCTATCATATCAACCATCTGATGAATATAATCCATAGTTTTTTTATGACCCCAGATCACTAGTTGAGATGCTCCAATGTTTCCAATACGAAGAGGAACGTCATAGTCTTTGATCACACTATATGTATCTTTTAAATTTTCATTTTTTAATGCCGCTCTTTGTGATCCAACCCCCATTGCAATCTGAAAATCAGCAGCAGCATACGCAAGACGTTCGTTGATATCTTTTGCTAAATGGTATCCGCCAGTCATTGCAGAAATGACAATAGGTGCCTCTAAAGTTTTATTTAAAAGCTTTATTTTGAGATCAATCCCGTTTTTATCAATTTCAGGGAGGGCATTATGTGTCAATATCACATCATCCCAATAATTATGTGAAGCAGCAACATCTTTTTCCAAAGCAATACGGACATGTTCATCTTTTCGAGATTCTATCTGATCCATTTTATTCACCGTTGTATCAAAGTATACTTTGTTTCATTTCCAACAAGAGCATCATATAGACGATCTGGTTTATTACCATTTAGTAGAAGAACATCAACATTATGGTTTGTAATTTGTAATATGGTTTTAATTTTTCCTTGCATTCCACCAGTTACATCCGCATGATCATCAAGTTTTGTGTTTAGAGAATTGAGTTCTTCACTTGAAATATGATCTATAAATGCTGTGTTAGGATTCATTTTTGGATTTTCTTTATATAATCCATCTTCATCCATAACAAAAATTACTTTTTCTGGTTTAAAACTCTCGGATAATGATTCAATGAGTAGATCTCCTGAGCATATTGAAAAACCAAGTGTTTTATCTAATACAACATCTCCATATGTAACAGGTATAAAACCTTTTGAAAGATATTTATTATATATTTCTTTTTGAAACTCATTTTCCACATGATTATTCAATGATATTGTTGCATGAGGTGGAATTGATACCGTAGGTAAACCCTGTTTTTGTAAGGATTGTAAAACATAAGTGTTTAATTGTTGTACTTTGGTTTGTGTCATAGAAAAACCAATTCGTTGTTTATCAGATTGAAACCCATTATTGAGATCATGTTTTTTTGCAAGGACATGCCCAAACGATCCTGCTCCATGCACAATGACGTATTCTTTTCCTGCAGAAGCTAATGATTCTGCTAACTTATCCATTATAGATTTCTTAAAAACGGCATTCTTATTGGATTTCTCAGTTATTACACTTCCACCAAATTTAATTAGATACATCATAGAACACATCTGTTATTTGTTATAAAAGATTTTCAGATGTTAAAAACAAAAAATATATTATTTTTTTCGTGACATAAAGGATTTTCCTTTATTTTGTTCTTTAATTAACCATAACGCAATGGGCATTTCATTGTTTAAGACTTGTTTTGAGGAAGAGAATTCTTCAAACGATTTCTCATCATCATTATGTTGATGGCAATCTTCACATATAAAGATATTATTGTCAATCACAATTCCTTGACTGTTTTCAACAGGAGAAAAAGTCGTGTGACACTTATTACAAATTTTTTCTTCCATTATCTCTCACCATTTAACTAAATTATAATACATGACGTAGTATTTATATATTTTTCAATAAAAAATTATTTCTGTAGATGCGGAGCTAAAAATTCTATAATTCATATAAAATGAAAGTTTAATAACATAAATAGCATTTACCATGTAAAAAGGTGGATATTGAAGGATGATGAGCTCATCGGAAGTGAAATTGGGTGAATATTTAAATGGATCTCCTAAAATAGCGTATTTTTCAATGGAGATTGGGATTAATGAACGTATTCCAACATATAGTGGAGGTTTAGGTGTTCTTGCAGGAGACACACTTAAATCCTGTGCAGATCTAAATATTCCTATTGTTGGTGTTACATTACTTTCTGAAAATGGTTATTTCTATCAAAAAATTGATGAACATGGTCAGCAGATAGAACTTCCCTATAAATTCAATGTAGATGATTTTTTGAAACCTCTTCCAACAACTGTAACTGTAAATATCGAGGGGCGAGATGTAATTGTTCGAATCTGGTATTTCACAGTGAAAGGAATTAATGGTTATATTGTTCCTGTGTTCTTTTTAGATACCAATGTTGAAGGAAATGATGAGTGGGATAGAAGTCTTACAAAATATCTTTATGGTGGAGATAATAAATATCGACTTGCACAAGAAATTATTCTTGGAGTTGGTGGAGTACGTGCTATTCATGAATTAGGGTATCAAAATATTGACAAATACCATATGAATGAGGGACATGCTGCATTTGGTACACTTGAATTATTTAAAAAATTCAAAAGTATTGATGCTGTAAGGCAACAATGTGTTTTTACTACACATACACCTGTTGCCGCAGGTCATGATCAATTTGATTTAAACCTTGCAAGATCCATGATTGGAGATCTTCTCCCAGAAGAAATCTTACAGGACATTACTTTTGATAATAGATTGAATATGACACGTCTTGCGTTGTTATTTAGTAATTATGTTAATGGTGTCGCAAAAAAACATGGTGAAGTTTCTCGTTTGATGTTTCCAGGTTATGAAATTAATACTATAACAAATGGTGTAAATACTCAACGTTGGGTATCTGATCCATTTCATAGATTGTTTGATGCACGTATGCCCTGCTGGCAATCTGATCCTTTTGTATTAAGGTCCGCTTTTGGTATTGACAAACAAGAGATATGGAATGCACATATGGAAGCGAAGCGAACACTAATTGACTTTGTAAATAATCGTTATAATATTGGTATGAATTATGATTATTTCACAATGGGATTTGCTCGAAGACAAACACCCTATAAACGTCCTGATCTTCTAATCTCAGATCCTGAACGTTTACGACATATATCTGAAACTGTTGGACCCATTCAAATTATTTATGCTGGAAAGGCTCACCCAAAAGATTACGCCGGAAAAGACATTATTAAAAAAATTATTTCAGCTAAGAATAACATAGGAGGGAATATTAAAATTGTTTACATCCATAATTATGATATCACCATTGGAAAAATGTTAACAGCAGGAGTTGATCTTTGGGTAAATACTCCAAGAAGACCCATGGAAGCGTCAGGTACAAGTGGCATGAAGTCAGCACATAATGGCGTTCCTCAATTCAGCACTCTTGATGGCTGGTGGATTGAGGGCAGAATTGAGAATATTACAGGTTGGGCAATTGGTTCTAGAAAATCAAATGAGAAACAATCCGATGATGATGCAGATAGAAAAGATCTTTATGATAAACTTGAAAATGTAATTATCCCAAAATTTTACAATGATCGAGATAATTGGATCCGTACAATGAGAAGTTGCATTGCTATCAATGCATCATTTTTTAATACTAATCGTATGATGCAACAATACGTGTTAAACGCGTATTTCATTTAACTGATATTTCTCTTCAAATAGTGGTCTGAATAAAAGGATATCTTCAACATAGGCACGTAATGGTTCAGCAACACTCCATGCCTGATTGATACAGCCACGAGGTTCAAAAACAGGATCACCATCAAAAATTTCATGAATGGAACCATCCCATTGTTCACCATAAACATCAAACATTGGTTTTAAAAATTGATTGTATGCATGTTTTCTTGATTGTTCATTATGCCCTTGTGTTTTAATATATGCAGATATGAAAGGTCCTAGTAGCCAAGGCCAGACAATTCCATTATGATATGTTATATCTCGTGGATAATTGCCAAAATATGATCCTTTATATTGTGTATGATCTCTATCTACAGTTCGAGGACCAAACACAGTCAATAACCTATCAAGAACATCAGATACTATATTCTTTTGCATCTCATCATCAATCATCACATGATCCAGTGAGACAAGTAATAGTTTATTAGGTCGACAAGATGTATCTAATGTATCAATAACATCATATTGTTCAGCATATTGAGAAATAAATGATTCTTTTACTTTTTCAGATAGGCTGCCATATTCATTTGATTTACCTAAAATATTTGCAAAAATATCCATAATGCAGAGATCATGATACCAAAGAGCTTGGATTTCAACTGCTTTTTTCGATCTAGGTGTTGGATAATAATCCCCTTGTTTCACATCCATCCAGGTAAGACCTGGGTCATGTGCTATCAGATAGTCATTATCCATATGTATATTGTTAAGAGTGCCATTCTTATAATTGGATATAATAGATTCCATAGTTGGATATAAAATTTTTAAGAAATCAATATCATCAGTGTATTTCATGTATTGAAAAACTCGATCAATAAACCATAGTGATGCATCAACTGTATTGTATGCTGCATCTCCTGTTTTATCATCATAAGTATTTGGTATAATTCCTTTATAGCACGTATCTTGCAGGCATGATAATATATCTTTGGCCAAAGGAAAACGCTTTGTTGCAAGTGTTAAACCTGGTAGAGCAATAAGCGTATCTCTTCCCCAATCACTAAACCAATGATACCCTGCAAGTATTGTTGTTCTCTCTGCTTTTTTTACTAGAAACTGGTCACTTGATAATACCAATGGTGCTAAATCTGAGGGTAACTGTGATTGTCTAATCAGGTTTAATTTCCGTTGTTTTTCCTCTTCAAATAATGTTTTTGGATCATTCACTTGATTTTCAAGAGAAAAAATAAGATAATATGTTGATGGTACACTTACCTCTTTTTCAAGATACCCCACATTTAAAACATGATCATCACATGCATCATTTCGTTTTTGATCTTTCTGATATTTTTTATATTCCCATTTATAATCAAGATTGTATTTAAAATTAGAAGCCCAAAGGCTGATTTGTTGATCGTTGTTTGTTGGTGAAAATATTATTTTCTCATCTGTTTGTTGTATTTTAATGTCAAACATTGAAGGATCAGGATGAACCTCATAGAAATGTCGTGATGTCATTATTGGATAATGACGAATAGTTATAGGTTTTTTAGGAAAAACATCATATTTTATTATGGATGTGTTTTGTTGATAGGGCATAAAAAAAGTTTTTTGTAATAAAACATTGTTATTTGTATAGGTTAACATAGGAAATAATGAAAATGAGAATCTTGCATGTGAAGGATTTAACGAATAATTTTCTTTTTCTGAGAGTATCTGATCATAGCAATTTGATACAAACACCCATCTATCAACAGGTGGATTCAGACTTGCGATTAATAATCCATGAAATTTTCTTGTATTGGAATGCATATTAGTAAGCGATGCATATCCTCCAAGACCATTTGTTACAAGCCATTCTCTCATGCTAACAGAACACCTATGTTATTTTCTATAAGAATTATTTTCCAATTGCAGATATAAAGAATCATTTCTTTTAGGGTTTAGGTTTCATGCCCTGTTTGAAATCCTGTAAAATATTCATATAGTTAATGAATCCATCATATGGGCTATCATAATGACTGAAGTAACTATGTACTGCTCCATCTTCAAATCCCTTAGTTGAGATATAATAAAGATGATCTGAGGTTTGAAGTTTTCTCCATGCCTCTAATTTTTTCTGGTTTTTCTCTTTTTTTATTTGAGGTCCAAGATCTTGTAGCTCCTGGAAACATGCACGTTGCATATCATTACCTAGCCAAGTTGAAACATCTCTATCTTCATCGGCCCAGGAAATCGCCCATGGGACATCAATAGTTCCTCTAGGTTCGTATCGCTCCACTGCCTCTCGTACTGTTACAAAATCCATATGTTCATGGTTTAGCACGTTTTCTGGGAGATGTTTGAGAAATTCAAATATTCCTGTATCTTGCCAGTGATGTTCTCCAAAGGTCTCATAATCCATGAATAAATTAATAAGATCGCCTTGATTTTGAGCCATCCAAGATGAATATTTATCTGCTGTGAGTGGAAACCCAGTCCAACCTTGGGCAGAAAAACGAAATCCTATATCATCACTTAACATGTAATTTCGTAATAAAACCTTGATATCATTATCAACGGCCTTGTAAACATAATTAGGTGAACGCCAATCAAGGATTTTTTTAGCACCTTCTGTGATGATGCCTTTATATCCCATATCTGCAACCTTTTTTGCAATACGATTATCATATATTGCTTCAGTATTTCGAAATACCTTTGGTGTAACACGGAATAAATCTTTCAGCATTGAATTATGTAAATATACTTGCTCCTCAAACTCTGTTAAATCAGTATATAACCCTGAAAGAGAATGAAAATACGTTTCCTCAATGAGATCAACAGCACCAGTTCCAACTAAATCCTTAAAACTATCGATAATTTCTGGAACATGTTTTTGACAATATTCAATAAAAGTCCCTGTAAGACTATATGAAATTCGAAATTTTTTATCATGTTGGTCAATTAAATCTAGTAATAGTTTATTTGTTGGCAGATAACATTTATTTGCCACTTTATGAAATATCTTTTCATTTAACTGATTATCAAAATAGTCAAATGGCGATTCTGTTTTTCCAATATTAAACACAGAAAAACGATTTAATCTCATAGGCTGATGCACTTCAAAATAAAAACATACAGAGGTCATTTCATATAACTCCTCGATATACTTGCATGGTTTCGTCTGCTACTCCATCCCATGTGAATAAATCACATTCCTTTTCCCCTTCATCAGAAATCGTTGAATGAAGTACATCATATTTTAACAGCGAGATTATTTTATTTGCCATTTCGTCAACATCCCAGAAATCAACACGAAGACAATTTGTTAACGCTTCTGCAACCCCTGCGGTTTTTGAAACAACAACAGGGGTTCCTGCTGAGATTGCCTCTAGTGCAGTAATACCAAAAGGTTCACTTACAGATGGCATCACATATACACGTGCAATTCTATATATATGTTCTACTTCTTCTTCTGTCAATAGGCCTGTAAACATAATATGTTGAGAAATTCCTAGATCCACAGATTGATTGATAAGTCTAGATAACATTTCTCCTTTTCCAGCAACAACAAATGTAGGTTTTATATCGGAATGATCTAAAATTTTCTTTGCAGCTTTCAAGAAAAATTCAGGTCCTTTTTGGATTGTTAATCTTCCCAAAAACAAAACGATGTCTTGTTTTTCGCCACGGCCAAGACGATACACTGCATTATGAACAACATGTATTTTTTCTTCTGGAATATTATATTTTTCAACCAGTATTCGTTTAGTAAAATTACTCACCGCTATTATGATATCTGCTTTTTCCATTCCCTCTTTTTCAATGTCTATAAACCATTGATTAGGATAAATCCAACCAGATCGATCATATTCTGTTGAGTGAACACTGACAACTAATGGAACACCTAATTTTTCCTTTAATTGTACTCCTGCTTTCATGGTTAACCAATCATGACAATGAATTACATCATATTTTCCATTGACTTTTTTCACGATTAAATCATTATATCTATAAACACTTTCAAAGAAATTTCCTTCAAGTTCAGAATCCTCAGGTCTATCATATGGATAAATAGAAGCTTCTCCAACTTCAATAATATGAAGGTTATCTTTATCACTAATTGCTTTTTTATTTGTTTTTGGCATATAAAAGTCTACATCAACATTTTTATCTGCAAGTCCCCTTGTCAACCCATAACAATGAGTGCCAAGCCCACCTGTTTTAAAAGGTGGATATTCCCACCCAATCATTGCAACTTTCATATTCGCCCTATTTTTAAATCAAATAAATCAGGTTCATTATTTATTCATATTTTAATGAATATTTCTGATCTTTATCCATTATAAGTTTATCTTCTCGTGCAAGCCAGCCTAATGCAGTATAAATTTCTTCATCAGGTTCATCAGATAATCTTCTCATTGTTTGGAGATCCGCCTGCTCCCAAATATCTAAAATTTTATAGACTTTTCCAGCAGTAGAACCAATCACATTATCAAGATTTGTTTCATCTAACAAATATTTATTATTTTCTTTCTTTATTTTGTTTTCACGAGCAAGCCATCCAACTGCTGCAAATAAATCCTTATCTGAAAGCTGTGTTTCAGATCTTATATCATCAATTGAAACTTTACCTTGATTTGATATTGTTTGCCAAACCTTTCCTGCATTATCTCCAAATTGGGACGTATTATTCCTCACAAGCATCCTCCGGTTGAAAAATCATAATAATTTTAAGTATTATAAGTTTATCTAAAAAAATAAGACAATATAACATTTTAAAAGACACGGTTTTTTTAAATCCCCCCCTATTCGTCTGTAAATTTATTTAATGATTCAACACATCATTTTTAATTCAAAAAGAATAATATCCATTAAACTCCAAATAAACAATCGTTCTAACTGAAACTGATATAATATAAATATTAAATGGAAAGGTCCACCGCATAGGTGACCTTTCTATTTTGTTGATTTAGGTTCATCGCATAGGTGACTGCATAAACAATATTGAATGTTTTTTTTCAATGCTCTAATTGTGGAGCATCATGGATTTGACCCCTGAAGAAAGTAGAAGAGTTGAAGCAATAAAACGTGTGAATGAAGGT
>Ga0164310_10000445_pt1 | contig 21947 bp, 26 predicted proteins | sample GuaBasSedimGuay1_FD_121795 | JGI IMG/M metagenome (GOLD analysis project Ga0164310, IMG submission 121795) | Subseafloor sediment microbial communities from Guaymas Basin, Gulf of California, Mexico - Guay1, Core 4569-9, 0-3 cm | ecosystem: Environmental > Aquatic > Marine > Hydrothermal vents... | reverse complement strand
GCCTACGACCGGGCAAAGGTTGAAAAATAGGTTTTTTATGGTATTTTAATATTTACGGGGCGTAGCATTTAGACAACCCACAACTATGGCTAGTTATTGTTATGAGGCGTGGTTCGACTCCCGAGCGCGCAGGTGCAATACTAACAATTTGTCTATTTGTTACGCTCCACCATTGAAGAGGTGAGATTATGGCAAAAAAGAAGAAAACAAAAAAGAAAAATAAGACTAACAAGTTAACACCGAAGCAGTTAGCTTTTATTAGGGAGTACATAAAGGACCATAACGGTAGCGCCGCCGCGGTACGCGCAGGGTACAGCGAAAAGACCGCAAAAGAGCAGGCCAGCCAGTTATTAACAAAACTTAACATTAAGGAAGCAATCGAAAAAGCCCAGGCCGAAGCATGGGACGCGGCCATAATGGGGAGGCGGGAAGCACTTAAGGAATTATCAGAATTAGCCAGAAAAGACAAGTTCTGTTTACCTATCGAGCCAGACAGCACAAAGTCGGTAAGGATTAAAGCCATTGAAGCGCTCGGAAAAATGCGTGGTTATAACGAACCCGAGAAACACGAACATACAGTAACGCCCGAGGATGAGGCATTAGAAAAGGCCTTAGAGAAAAAACTTGATAGCATGAGCGCGGACGAACTGCTTGCCTTACTTGAAAAAATGGAGGGTGAATTATGAGTAATGATAGGTTTAAGTTCAGAATAGCCGTAAAATGCAGAAAGTGCGGAAAGATTTCTTTTAGATATGGTCAACTTCAAAGTTCTTTCAGGATTGTAGAAGAGGGGGACGAATCCTGTTTACATTGTCGCTCATATTGCATTGACATCATAAAAAAAGATAGATTTGAACAATGTACAGGACTCAAAGATAAAAATAAAAAGCTCTGCTATTCGCAAGACTTTATCAAACATCCTTTATATGGTGGAGGGGTTATTTATTGGGGGGATTGCAGCGGGGCTTGGTTTGTCGATTGGTTCGAGATAGATGGATGTGAGCGTCTATGTGAAACTATTAAAGAATCTGAAATTATAGGCAACATACATGAGGTAAGCGATGAAACCTAAACGCGTAAAATGTCCCCACTGTGGTTATGAGTTTTTAAGTGTGCATAGGCTATGCCCCGAGTGTGGCGGAGAGTTGGGGCCAAAAGATGAAATATAAATGCAAGCAATCGACAAAGTAAAAAAGGCACTAGCTAAAAAATCCATGCTGGGTTATATGAAATATACCTGGCAGAAACCCAACGCACCTTTAATAGTGGGCCAGCATACCCGCGAGATATGCGCGGAAATAGACGACTGTTTGGAAAAGTACCGCCAGGGTATAAGCACTTATAAAATATTAACTGTTTGTTTTAGGCATGGTAAAAGCCAGATAGTGAGCCGGCAGTTGCCCCCGCGTTTCCTGGGCGAGTTCCCCGACGACGAGGTTATTTTAGCGACCTACGGAGCCGACTTATCCCATAGAATGAGCAAAGACGCCAGGGCCATATTTAAAAGCCCTGCACAAAAAGCTCTTTACGGCGTGGATATCGACCCCCTGAACAGCGGCGTTACTGAATGGGGGATAGCAAACCACAAGGGGCTATTTACCCCCATAGGTATAGAGGGAGGCGCAACTGGTAAGGGTGCAAACCTTTTAATAGTTGACGACCCATTAAAGGGGCGCAAGGCTGCAGAGTCTAAATTAATCCGTAATAACGTATGGGAAGCCTTTAGAAACGACCTTTTTACACGCCTGGCACCGGTGCATATTGTTTTTATCCTGGCGACCCGGTGGCATACCGACGACCTTATAGGCCGTATCGAAAAAGAAATGGCAGACCCGGACGCCGAAGACTTCCCCCAGTTTGAAATAAAGAAGTTCCCGGCAAGGCATGAAAAATACCCTACTGGCTGGCTATTCCCTGAGCGTTTCGATAGTAAGTGGTATACTAAAATGTTTTCTATGTTAGGAAAATATAACAGTCAAGCCCTTTTGCAGTGTGACCCTGTTATAAAAGGCGGTAACTTGTTTCAGACTGATAATGTAAAAATAGTCGATAAATTCCCCCCAGGCTTAAGGTTTGTTCGTTTCTGGGACTTGGCGAGTACAGAAAAGGAACGTAAAACCGACGACCCAGATTTTACAGCAGGTGGAAAAATAGCCGTACAAGATAACGACGGGATGCACAGTATTTACATAAGCGATTGTAAGTGGTGCCAGGAAGAGGCGCCGGCCAGGAATGATTTAATAGTAAAGACGGCAAAGGCAGACGGCCCCGGCGTATGGCAGGGCGTGGAATCTGTAGCGGGCTATAAGGACACTTATACAATTTTAAAAAAGCTTTTAACCGGTATTGCAATAGTAAAAAAATGTAAGGTTTCGGGGGATAAGCTTGTTAGGGCTGCAGACGTAGAGCCAATTTTTGAAGCCGGCAACGTGTATTTATTGCGTGGCCCCTGGAATGCACAATGGATTGAACAACATAACGAATTTCCATCGGGCGACCACGACGACATAGTAGATACCACAACAGGCGGCTATAAACTGGCGTTAAAACGCCTGGGCGGTAATAAATTTGCAATGGCAGAGGCTTAAAATGCAGCACCCCAAAGGCAGCTATGAAGATTTTATAGGATTAAATAACGGAGGCAATGAAATGTCTAAACGATGGAAAAAGGACACTGTAAAATGTGAAGTTTGCAAAAAAGAAATCCCTAGAGCTAAGGCACTTTATATTAAAAAAGGGGGTCTCTTGGTTATGGCCTGCCCGCATCATATAAAATAATAAATTAAAGGTTGACAAAGCAATAAAAGCATGATACTTTTTAGAAAAATGGAGTAAAACACATGGCGACGACAAGCGAAGAAACCTTAATCTTTACACGGGAACACCCCGAATATCATAAAAATAAAAAGCTATGGGAGCGCTTAAGGCTTGCATATTCAGGGGGAAAAGAATACATAGAAGAGGCATTAATACGCCACTTGTCAGAGCTTGAACTTGAATTCGACGAGCGAAAAACAAGGGCCTATTATTTTAATTATGTGCGCCGTGTTCCTAACCGAATAACTGAGTTTATATTATCAGACCCCCCAGTCAGAAAAGACGCCACCAAAGAAATAGTTGAGGATTTCGACAGGTTCGGCAATCGCGTAGATTATGTTATGCGACAATGGGAGATTAAAACTTTGCTCTATGGGTTGTCTTGGCTCTTAGTGGATAGCCCAGCCATAGAAACCGACGAAAACGGGGTGCCACTGAAAAAAAATATTGCAGACAAGAAAAACGAAAAACTACGCCCCTACGGGCTACCACTGGAACCGCTTTGTGTTCCCGATTGGGATTTTGGCCAAGATGGCGGACTTGAGTGGGCTATAATTGAAAGTCAAAGCGTTGAATCTGCAAGCCCTTTTACGGAACCAGTACAGGTTAAGACCCGCACCCTTTGGACTCGGGAATATTGGAAGACTTACACGCAAAAAGTAGGCTCCGACGTATCGACAGCCATAGAAGTAGGCGAACAGGTCCCCCACGAACTGGGGAGAGTCCCCCTTGTTATGCGTCTTAAGGTAGACACCACAGGGATGGGAGCCACTCATTTCATGGCCGACGTTTTAAGGATTTCAGATGCTATTTTAAATAATGAGTCCGAATGTCAAATTAACATAGTAAAACAGGTTTTTGGGCTCCTGGTAGTACCAGAAAGCTTTAAAGAGCAGCAGCAGGATTTAAACAGCCAAAGCGGAACCCCGAGCGTACAAAAAGGCGAAACATGGGGGCGCGCTCTTAGTCGTTCTTTTGCTGTTTCGGAAAACGGAGAGGACGAAAAAGGCATAACGCGGTATATTTCTCCCCCGGCGAATATTGTCGAAGGCATAGAAAAGGATAGCGCAAGACTTAAAAAAGAACTTTTCGACGTTATAGGGTTAGCTATAAGAACAGAAACAGCCCAACGCGAAAGCGCCGACGCTAAAGCCTGGGACAATCAAGCAGCCAGCGCGTTTTTAAAATCTGAAGCCGACAGCATGGAAGAGGCAGAAACTAAGGCCTGGGAGCTTTTTAATCTTTGGGATAAGTCTATAGCTATACCAAAAGTAAGCTACAACCGGGATTATAATATTCAGGATTTTAAAACTAATCTAATGGCTATTACTGAAATAATGAGTTTGGAAGTAGGCGACAAATTCCAAAAGCGCATTATGAAAACAGCGTTAAATATTCTGGATAAGATAGAAAAAATTAGCTTACAGGAAAAAGAAGAGATAGTAAGCGAAATAGAAGCCCTTACGTTAGGTAGCCCCGTTACACTCGGTAGCGAGGATTAATATATATCTAAATTCGTGAACCAACACGTTAAAAAGTGTAAAAAGGTAGGTAAGAAATGAAAATTACGGACATTTTGCGGAAGATTACAAACGGTGAAACATTAACCCAGGAAGAAAGCGAGTTCGCGGCATCTTATCAAGAGCCGGCGGCCGGCGGTATTCCTAAAGACCGGCTGGACAGGGAAATACAGGCCAAAAAGGACGCGGAAGCTAGAGCCGAAGCAGCAGAAAAGCAAAGTCAAGAGATAGAACAGCGCTTAAAAACGCTTGAAGACTCAAAACTGAGCGACGCTGAAAAGGCAGAAAAAGAGCGCAAGGAACGCGACGAGGCGACCGAGCGACGTATAAAAGCTATTGAGGAAAGAGAGCAGAAGGCAGTAGCTGAGGCCGAAAAGCTACGTTTCAGAGGTAGCGTAACAGACTTAGCAAAAACGAATAAAGTCGAAGACGTCGAAACCCTTTTACTGTATGCGGAACGCGAAAAACTGAATTTCGAAGACGAAGCCCAGGTAAGCGCGTTTATTGAAACCCAGAAAACAGCCAGGCCGTTTCTATTTAATGCAGATGTAAAACCCGGTAGCGGTACGTCCCCAGGAGCCGCCGGCGGTGGTTCATTACCTATCGGAAAGCTGCCCAAGACCGTAGCGGAAAAAGCAGCCTTTGTTCGGGAACACGGCCAGGACGCGTATGTAAAACTTGCCGAGTCCGAAAGTGCAAAACAGGTTGAGGCTATAGAACAAAACAGACTAGCCCCGGCCACAACTTAAGGAATTAAAAAAATGGCTATTACACTTATAGGCGATTTTAAGATTTACCAGGAAGAGTTTAACTCAGGAATGTACGAAAAAGAGGCACAAATGATTGATTTGTTCAATACTGCCTCTTTAGGCTCTTTGCAGCTTGCAACTACCCGCAAACGTGGCGAATACGAAAAAAGCAGTTTCTTTAAGAAATTGTCTAGTACTATTACCCGCCGGGATTTGACAAGTACTGCAGCAGTTCCCGCTATCAAAATGGTTCAGGATGAAAAAGTTAACGTAAAACTTAACAAAAAATTCGGACCTGTTGACAGTACTTACGAGCCTTTCAGGATGCAGGGAAAAGAGGCAGAAAGTGAATTCTCTTTTCTTCTCGGGCAGGAGTTCGCACAGGCTAAAGTTGCAAACCAGGTCAATACTCTTATTTCCGCGCTTGTAGCTGGATTTACTAATATCGGGTTGCCCCTGGTATACGACGGCACAGCTTCAACCCCAACACATACCGGGCTTGTAGAAATTATGTCTAAAATGGGTGACCGTTCCCAGGATATAGTTGCATGGGTTATGCACTCAAAAAGTTATTTCGACCTGATGAAAAAGGCAATAACTGATAAAGTTTTTGAAGTTGCAGGCGTTATTATCAACATGGGAACAATGGCAACACTTGGAAAACCCGTTATTGTAACAGACAGCCCGGACCTCATTAACGTAACACCAGACCCAGACGAGTATTCAATTCTCGGACTTCAGGCCGGCGCTGCAATAGCCGAAGACCAAGACGATGGAAACATGGTACTTGACGTTGTTACAGGACTGGAACAGATTGTAATGCGTATGCAGGGTGAATTTAACTACAATATCGGAGTTAAAGGCCTTGCATGGGATATCGCAAACGGAGGAAGCAACCCAACAGACGCGGCAATAGCTACGGCGGGTAATTGGGACCAAGTAGTTACAAGCGTGAAAGATTGCGCTGGTGCTATGGGTAATTTCCAATAAAACAACCCTAAAATAAATATAAAAGGGTTTAAGTGGGTGGCTTAAACCCTTTATAATATTTAAAGGGCTTAACTTTAACTTAGAGGTAAAAAGTGAAAAAGAAATGTACTTTTGTTTATTGTGACAATAGCGACACAAAAACAATAAAAAAAGCAAAAGAGGACGGCCATATTATCCGCTGTTTGGGTAAGTTTGACGGTCAAATCGAACCTTTCGAAATTGGAAAAGTCATTATTTGCGGGCATGATAAAAACGGGTGTAAACAGCACTACGAAGGCCGTAAAATTAAAGTCGAAATGCTAAAGGGTTCAAAGTCTGACAAGATAGAACAGCCTAAGCCTGCCCCCGAAGCGGTAAAGTCTTCTGATACGGTTAAGGCTGACGCCCCAGAAGGTGAAAAAGCAGACCGGGCCGAACTTATCAAACAGGCCAAAGAGTTAGGGATTAAAAGCCCTCACAACACGAAAACGGAAAGTCTTATTAAAAAGATTCAGGAAGCAATCGACGCCCAGGAAGACGGCGAAGAGTAAGCAATAGTAGTCAGCTATAATTTATCTATACTGACTACATATCCTTGTTTTTTATTAACTTAAATAAAGGTTTATTATGAATATCAAGATTATAGATATTGCACCGACAAAGAAAAAAGGGAAAGTAAAAGCCACTTATAAAGTAAATGGGATGCTACGAAGTGCGATTGTGTCCGCAAAAGAGCCTAAAAAGGGCGTAATAGCGGCAGAAAGTGGCAAAAAGTAAGGACGGTTTACAATGGCTATTGACCAGGCAGGAGCCGACAACTATTTTAAAACTCAGCTTGCGAATAATCGCTGGAAGGACATAAAAAAGCAAGATAAGGCCATAGCTATGGCAATTACTGAAATAGCGACAGCCCTCGGGTTCGACGACGACGCGGATTTAGACGATACAAACGAAAATATACAATTCGCTTGTTACGAGCAGGCTTTATTTTTAGCGGAAAACCTAAGCGGCCTTAATGCCATGCAAATAGCACAGATAGGAAACTTGGACAGTCAAAGCGTAGACGGTTTAGGTGAGGAAAGATATAGAACAGGCGGCAAAGTTAAGGAATTGAACGGTATAATTTTGGCCCCCCGCGCTAATATGTTTTTACGCCGTTATCGGGGACCTTTTAGGGTTATAAGATAAAAATGTTATGGGACGCAGAGCATATTTTACAAATCAGACCGGAGCGCGCAATGCCACCGTGTCCATGTCTGCCGAATTAGATAATATTTTTAGACAATCCCGACTTCAAGTTATTCGAACCATTCAGCGCCTTGTAAATGAAAAGGGTTTTAATTTTGCAGCCAAACAAAAGCTATTTCTATTAAAAGAAGTCGATAAAGTTTTTGGAAAAATGGGCGGCAATATGGAAGAGTGGGGCGCCAGAAATATTCCCTATTCCATAAATAGCTATTTTAATATGGCTGTTAATGATTTAGGAATAGAGGCCAGCGTTTTAGGTGGTTTAAATGAACGCCGTATTGCTTTAGCTATGGGGAACTGGACCGACGAAATAGCCGCAAATACTAAATTTATGGCAACTATGGAAAAACGGCACTTGCGCCGTATTTCTGCCGATATCTTCAGGGAAGCTTCATTAACAGGCCAGACCAGGGCTGCCGTTTCTGCACAATTAGAAAGCCGGGCTTTGGAATTACCAAGTTTTAAATTTATTGATAAAGCCGGCAAGCAGTGGAATACTGAAGCCTATTTTAAAATGCTAGGCCGTACCGTTTTACATAACCAGGGGCGCGAAATGTATATAGACAGTATGCAAGCCAGGGGGAAAGACCTTGCGCGTATAACTGTTAGTGGTAATAGCTGCCCCGCCTGCAATGAATGGGAAAATCGAATAGTAAGCGTTTCAGGCACTAATCCAGATTACCCCGCTTTAGACAAAGCTGTAAGCCGGGGACTATTCCACCCTAATTGTGTACACTCTTTAGTATATTTACCCCCTGTAGTGCGAGAAAAACGCTATCTTGATGACGGCAGCGGCCGACCTAAAGACGGCTTAAACAGCTACGGAAATACAAATAACCAAAGTAAAGACAAATGGAGAGACTACCGTAAAAATCACGAAGGCGTAAAAGGTAAGTGGAAAAGAACACCACTTGAAAATAGACCTTAACAATGTAAATTAAAATAGTCCCCCATTTTTTTGGGGTACTGGTTTTACCTCCGCGCCCCTTGTTTGTCCGGCGAGGGGCGCACTTTTAAAAGGATAAAATATTATGCTTGACAGATTATTTAAAGAAACCTGCACAATAAGGCGCCCGGTAACAGTAGGGCAGAAACGCGACAAGCACGGAAAAGCACTGCTAGATAACGGGACCACTGCAAAAATAAAATCTATTCCCATTACAGAAAAGGAATACACTGTTTTTAATTTAACTATTGACGATACCGCATATTTAATAAAAGGCCTGGATACACTGCCGAAAGGGTCCGAGCTTGAATATAACGGCGAAAAATACGACATAGACAAAATAAGAACATTAAAAAATATTCACGACAAACACGAAGGCTTTAAGGTTTTTGTATAATGGCACAAGTATTAACATTAGATACAAGGCGTTTTATGGTTAATTCTAACCTACTAAAAAGCATTATAGAGCGAAAGACGGTTAAAGCCCTGGAAGATATAGGCGAGTTTGTAGCAAGTGAAGCAAAAGACCGAGCGCCTATAGACGAGGGGTTTTTAACTGAAGATATAGAAACTGAAGTCTACCCAGCCGACAGGGTGGCAGTCGTAAGAGTCCCCGTTAATGCCCCGAGTAGTGAATATGCTATAAAAATGCACGAAGACCCCTATAACTTGGGTGAAAAGTCAGCAGCAAAGGAAGCAACGTTAAACGTGAAAGTCGGGCAAAAGTATATAAGTCGGGCCATAGATGAAAACGCGTCCGAGATTAAGGATATAATTAAAAAGGATATGAGACTATGAGCGATACCGCAAAATATGAAGAGGCTTTACAAAAACTTTTTGCCGGTTGGACTTCTCGAACTGCAAACGAAAATATTTTTATAGGTGCGGTGCCTGAAGGTATGCTGGAAACAACTGCCGTAATCGTAGACGCTGAAATTACACAAGAGGACACCGACAGACTTGAAAAGTTTTACGGCCGGTATATCGGTAAAACCGAAGACCGCGACGCCGCCAGGGCTGAAATAGACCTAATTAAAAATAACCTTATAAAATACAGCGAAGAGATAACAGTAGATAGCGCTATTGTAAAACTGCACCAGATACGGCAGCGCGGAGGCGAGGCCCTTTATGAAACAAAGGACGAGGGGAAAGATGTATGGAACTTTGTACTTAATTTAATATTGGAATTCAATCCAGCTTGACAAAGCCGTTTTTTATGCTAATATTTTATCATTATGGCTATTTGCCTTATACCACCCATAGGGGAAAAAGTCTATTTATTAACCTTAATTAAGGAGCATAACTATGCCTTACTCAAAAAATAACACTGACCTTATTGAATCCGGCGCGTGCTGGTGTTTCTATAAAAATCTCGCGCTTGGGTCTACTCAGGGCGGGCCGACTGTAGGAGTTGAAAATACTACCCATGAAGTACTAATAGACCAGAATGGCCAGGAAGTTGTAGCCGAAACAGGTCTAGGCGGTAAAGCTATGGCCGAGGTCCCAATGGTTGAAACAAACCCCGGGCTTTTGGCTGCAATCGTCCCCGCTGCCGAAGCAGTAAGCGACCCGTCGGACTATCTCAGCGACCCAGGCACAAGCTACGCCGCTGGTGAGGTTACCACAGCCTTAGCAATACCAAGCACTATAAAAGTGGGCGATATTGCAGAATATGAAGCCGCAAGCGGTACAGTATTCGGAGTTGTTGCTCAGTATGATATAGCAAACAAGAAAATTAAACTTATGGACGGAAACGAGGCTCCGGTAGCTTCCCCAAGTGTGTTTAAGTTGTACGCTGTAAATGGTGTTAAATTCCATTCAAGCGCGGGCCTGAACCTTAAGGCAATCGCAGGCGAATTGATTTTCATTCCTAAAGATGAAAATGTCACGAATTACCATATCTTACCCCTGGCAGGAGTTAACTTTAACCCTGAAAGCCAATTTGACAACGAAACTGAACGTATTATGAATATTTCATTTACAGGGTACCCGGATGCTTCGAAAGAACATTCAACCCTTGCAACTGGACTTGTATACTACGTCGGGACAAAAGCGGCTTACGATACACTATAATTAGTGTAATAAGTTAAAGTAAATGGGGCTACAGTGTAGCCCCTTATAAAACTGTACAGAGGTATTTAATATGTCTTTTGATTTAGGACAGCAAGCAAGTTTTAAGCTTGAAATTAAAGGAATTGACGCCGACACAAAGCAACCTTTTTGTTTTAAGGTTGACCGCCTGGACTATCCGACGGTAATGCGAGCCTTAAAACATTGCGCTTTGTTATCTTCCCGCCTTAACCCCGAACTAATGGGCGAAATTGTAACTCAATTACCAGAGGACAGCCAAAAAACAGTAATTGAAAACATAGAAGCCTTAAAGGAAAAGGAACACGAATTCATAATATCTATTCTGGCCGATTATTTCCCAGAAGGGCATAGGCACCGCTTGCGGTATATGATTTACGAGGAATTAGTAAACCTGTTTTATTACCTGGCAACCGGTAACGAGGAAATTAAAAGCCTCTCGGAAATTATGCAGGAATTAGAGAAAGTGCAGGAAGACTATAAGCATAAAAAAGGCTTAAAAAAAAAGAAAAAAAAGAAATAGGCGGGGTTAAGTGTAATGTAGACCCCAAGTTCATGGAGGCCAAATTTTTACATTTTTACAGCGGCTACACTTGGCATGCTATGCACGAAGCCAGAAAATTACCTTTTTCTGTATTTCTAAGTCTTTATAGAATGATTGAGCCGGTAGCTGCAGATATAGCCTTAGAGACTGAAATACCAGCAATAAGCGCAGTATTAAGCGGCAAAATAGCACAATTTAAAAAGAAGACCCAAAGCGTTTACGAGATAAAGCCAGAATTTGAAACCGAAGCCGAAAAAGAGAGGGACCGCTCAAATGGCTATAGAGCCATGCACGCTATACAGCAGGAACGCCAGAAAGGCGAAATAAAACTAGAAAAAAAGATTGAATAATGGCTTATGATTTAGGTACAATAGGTTCGGCGGTTAAACTAGATAACCGGCCATTTTTAAACGGTATTAATCAAATGCAAAGCCGCACCGCTACCGTTTTAACCGGTATGCAAGGTGCTTTTTTGCGTGTGTTTGGCACACTTGGAGTCATAAAAGTATTTAAAGACGCAACCACCGCGAGTATGGACTTCGGAGAGGCCTTAAGTAATGTTGTTTCTATTGCCGACGAGCTTAATATACAGGACGTAAGAAAAGAAATTACGGGCCTTAATTCTGTATTAGGGACCAGTACCGAATTAACAGAAAGCTTTTATCGTGCTTATTCTGCCGGTGCGCGCGGGTCTGCTGCAGAATTAGCCAACTTTACAGCGGAAATTTCAAAGTTAAGCAAAGCCATAAGGGCCGACCAGGTAGCGACTATGGAAGCCGCTACAAAGTTAATGAATAGTTACGGACTGGAAGTAAAAGACGCCGGCGAGGTTTCAGATACACTATTTCAGATTGTAAAACTAGGGGCGACCACAGGGCAAGAAATTGCTGGGACAATTGGATTGGTTGCAAATACCGCGTCCGTTGCAAAAATTCCACTAAACGAGCTAGGGGCTGCCATTGCTGTATTGACACGCACAATGCCGACCAGCCGGGCTATAGTTTCACTTAACCAGGTTATTACATCATTCTTAGACCCTACAAAAGAGGCTAAAGAAGTGGCTGAAGGTCTGGGCACAGAGTTAAGCGCTACCGCTTTACAGTCTCAGGGATTTGCCAACATGATAGAGCAAATTAACGAAAAAGCAGGCGATAACGTCGAAGCTCTTAATTTAATGTTTGGTAATGTCCGAGCATTTCGCGCTATTGCTTCCCTGGCTGGTGAACAGGCGAAAACTTTTAAAGATGTTTTAGAAGAGTTCGGCGACAAGGGGGGCTCCGCTTTAAAAGCTTTTGAGGTGCAAACAGATAATACAAAAACAACCTGGACCACTTCAATGGTTGAAATGAATAAAGCCTTAATCAATTTCGGGGACGCTATAGCACCGATAGTTACAGACTTAAGTACAATTATTACCGAGGTTTCCGAAGGCGTGCAAGCTCTCGAAGGCTGGGAAGTACAATTAGGACTAGGGGCTATTGCTGCCAGTCTTATTATAGGGAAAATGCGCTCTTTTAGTATGGCTGCAGCTCAAAATGCTACAGCCACAACACAAGCAGGGGCGGCAGTAGCCCAGACGGCAGGGAAGGCGACGGCGGCAGCAGTGGCAAATGCGAATTATACAGCTTCAATTAATTTAAACACCCAGGCTCTAATTGCAAATATGAATGCGGCAGGGCAACGCTCCTTTTTAATGCAGCAAGAAATAATAAATACACAACGTCGAGCGGCCTTACGCATGACATTAGATAAGCAGATAAAGGCCGGGTTTGAGTCGAATACACGAAGCGCGGGCCGATTTGCTACAGCTATAAAAGGAATGGGTGGAACTATGGGAATATTGCAAGGCGCTATGATAGCCATACCTGTTGCAATGGCTTCATGGAAATTCGGGCGCTGGATTGCAGACGTGACAGGCTTAGACAAGGCTTTAACTGATATGTACGGGACTTTATTTACAAACCGCGATAAACTTTTAGCCGCAGGCCAAGAAAAAGAGGGGCAGGCTTTTGGGTTAAGGGTAGCAGATTTAAAACAAGATTTAATAGATTTACAGCAGCAATTTCCAAAGTCAGGCACCGCGATAGATGAATTTAGGAAAAAATTACAAAATATACAGACTGGGGATCTTAAGGGAGTCCATCAGTTAGGGCAGGAAGTTTCTAAGTTTGGCAAAACATTGGTAGAACAGGCAACTCCCCAGGAAATACCATTAACCGACCTTGTACGGTTTAAAATAAAAGACCCGGCCCTTGTTTCAGCCCTAGAGCAATTTACAGACGAGCAAGCGGATAAATTCAAGCGACACGCTGAATTTATGCTAGGAGAGGGGAACTTGGGTCAGTTAGCCGGCCGGGATAGTTTTATAAGAAAGCTTATTACCGAATTGCCAGACATAGGCGCGGTATTAGCAAGCGAAGACGCCCGCCACAATTTTAAAAAGCAGCTCGATTTAATGGAAAACGATATATTGAGTTTTCAGATAAGGCAACAGCAAATATTAGCCGGTAAGGCTACAGGCGAGCTTACAGAAGAGCAAGCCCGGGAACAGTCTATAGACGCACTGGAAGAGCGACAGGCTACCCATATTTTAAATATTAAAGCATTGCGAGAGCAACAATTCCAGATAATGAAAAACGGTACGGAAAAAGAAAAAGAAGCCGTTTTAGAAGCGCTTAAGGAAGAGTTAGAGGGGTATAAGAGTACCACAGACCAGATAAAAGGGCTGCAGGATGAAGTAGCAAAAAACAGCCCTTTAAAAAAACTGCAAGAACAGTTAAGGGCGGCCGGTGGGGTTCAAGAGCTACGCGAAAGCATATTCAAAGATGACAAAGTAACAGCAAGAGAGGGGCGGGCCTTTATGCGTACACTTACGCCAGAACAGAGAAAAAGAGGGGCCGAGCTGTTCGAGGTTGCAAAAGGGCGCGGAATGGGGCAGGCAGAAGCCAGCCGCGAGGCATTACGGGCGCTTAGTGTGGAATTAAGGGACCAGAACAAGTTAAGCAACTCAACACAAGAAAAACAGTTAGTATTATTAGAAAAAATAGGCAATAAAATTGTAAGTGGCGAAGGTGCTATACTATTAACAGATTAACGGAGTAAAAAATGGCTTATGAATATTACTTTTTAGACGAAACAAGTATAAACCCAGGGGAAAAAGGCACTGAAAAAACTAGGACGATACATTTTATAGGCAGTCAAGCAGAGGTTGAAGCATGGATGCCAATAAAATACGACCCAGCTGATTTCACATATGAAGCTGACGGAGTAAGATGGGCTGGCGCCGAGTACCATATACATTCCGTGCGTGCCGATGCCATTAATAGATTTGAGTATAAAGTTATGCTGGTTGCCCGCAACTGGAAAGATAATTCTGGAATGAATTACAATCCGCAAAACGTGGAAGATATTTTAAATAAAACGGAATCTGAAATACAGGGCGGTGAATTTACAGTTACGGCAAAAATGGCAGGCTATAAACTAGACCCTGCCACAAACGGCTATATAATAGACACCAGCTATACAGAAAACACTGACAACCCGTTTACAACGACTTTAAGCATTGCTGATATTAACGTAAATCATCCGCTTGATGTACATCGTTTTAAAAGATGGGTAAGTGGCACACCTTTAAGCAATAGTGGTCGGCGCGCTGCAACGAAAGGTCTAATAAAAATAAAAAATCTTAAGGGGCGCGTTGCAAGACAAACAATGGTTGAAATTGAAGGAGAGGAAGGCGAAAAATATACAGAATGGGAAATTTTTGTGGAAGTTGCGCCTGATGGTTTTACATGGAATCCAAACTGGAAAGGTATTAAATAATGCCCCGTAATCTGACATTAAAAGACATTTCTAAGTACACTCAATGGGTTTATAATAAATTTATAGGGCTGACGCCGTTGCAGGGTGCTGGCATGCTTATAACAAAAAAAACAAACGGTTATTTGTTTGAAGTTGATAGAAGCAATGCTGGGGGAGGCGCTGGGGGAACAGGTTCTTATCCCTGCATAACTACAGGTGCGTATTCGGGTGGTAAAGTGCCGGTTGACGTATATAAAAATGGACTTGATCAGCCAAAAACAGGGACAGGAGATTTATATGTCATGCAATTACATATATCAAGCGACATACCTATTGGAACAAAGATGATGGGATTTGATACAAGTTTAGTAAATTATAATGACGAGGAATAAAAATGTGGAAAAGAACATTTTTAGAATTAAAATTAACCAAAGTAAGCGGAACTGTTTATAATAACATTTATCGCAATGACGAGCAAAATCTATGGTTGTTTAAACCAGTAGGCGGAAGTAAATGGTTTATGGCACCAACTCTAGGAACAGACATACTTGTGGATGGGGTTTTATTTACGAGAAATCATCAGACAATAAATAACACAAACTTTTTTGTAAATACAGCACAAACTCAGTTTTTGTGGAAAGGCGATTTAGGTTGGACGCTTACACAATTTCCAGGGTCTGGATGGATGGAATGGTGGGCAACGCAAATGAACCCACCAAGATATCAAGGGAATTATTTTTGGGTAAAAGAAGGCGGGATTGATGGAACATATCAAGCAAGGGGTTCGATTAGAGGTGAAACTTTTGGAGGTTTTGAAGGAACACCAAAAACAGTAACTACAAAAACCCTTGAAGGATGGGAGTCTTCTACTTTTTTCGGCGAATATTCGCCAATAGCAGGCGGCGGACAATCAGGGACAAAATATGTGGGCTGGAAAAAAGTAACAGGCAATAATGGACTTGGAGATTTAATTGCAACAATAAAAGAATTAAATGGAGAAAAAGTTTATGATGGTGACAAAAAATTATGGTATGATGGTGCAAACTGGATTATCAGCAATATAGCAGGAACGAAAGATTCGGCGGCAGGATATTGGCAGGGTGGTGCACCACCGACACCAAGCGCAACCACAACAGTTTATACTTTGGTTTACACAGGTGACCCTCCGAACCCAACCCCTGCAAGCTACACATTGACATGGGAGGATTATGTCGAAAATAATCAAAGATCCGAAGAATATATAGGACAAGTAGCAGTATGGCTTTAGATTTACAATTAAAATCATGGGAAGGCCAAGGGATGGATTGGGATAATCCAAATCCATTAGAAGCAAAATATTGGGAAGCCATAAGGACAGCTATCATTGAGCGATTACATGGTCCATATTTTTATGGACCTCATTGCTCAATAGGTGGAGTACATCCCGATTTGGCAAAGCCTTTTTGGGATATAGATTTTGCTAATATTGGAGCAAGAGAACACGTGGAAGAATTAATTGAAAATGTTTTTAAAAATAAGCTTTTAAAAGATTATAAATATACAAACGTGGAGAATCCTATGATAGGCGGGGTTTTTGTTGATAAGACAAAAGATTTGTCTGTTTTCAATAAGGCCGATAAAAATAATTTTATAGTTATAAGTAACCTATCCGAGAAACTAGGGGATGAAAACGTGATAGAGATAAATCAAGGTAGGTTGCTTGAACATTGTGCGGATTATTTAAAGCAGAAAAGAGATATTTTAAATATTTTACTATGGTATTACACACACGCTATAGATTCTCACGGCATTGTAAATGTCGACTCCCCGTTTGAGGATGAAGAGGGAGAACGTTACTCAAAGGACTGGAGGGCGTGGGGAAAAATAGGTGATGAAGAAGAGAGTGGATGGAGCGATTGGTCTTGGTCAGGTGTAATTTCATATCTTAACAGTATAAAAACGTCTTATCCTGCATGGCATAACACCCCCTTTGAAGACCATGATGTTGCGGGATATTTTGAAGGAGGCGACGAATCAAGAGTTTTTGAAGGTCAGACAGGAGAAGGGTGGTTACAAAATGACCCTTATGCTATAGTCCAGTACAGGAAATATTATCAATACCAAAACCCGTGGATTTTTGATTATGGTATGGATATTTATGACAGGTGCGAAGAAGGCGCTAGTGGTTATGCTGGGGAAGCAAGAGCTGTTCACGGCGATTATGACCAAGTAATCAGAAGACAGGTGCAATATTCGAGTGTTCCTGCAACATTTAGTTACATATATCCAAGCGCAGACGCGTTGACAAGAGCTTCAGGCTTAATTGAGCCTGAAGATACAGCAAATAAAGCCTATGCTTGTTGGTTTAATATTTCAGTGATTAAAAAATTTGACAAAACTGGTGGATTCAAATTTGTGGCATGATAAAACTTGACAAATTTTAAAATAATGGTAATATAATAAAAAAGGGTTAATAAAATGGCAATACCAGCAATACCAGTAAAAATTGACATTGCAACCAAAGCAATTATAACCGAAGAGGGTTTCCCCGTTGAAATAAGCGACTTGCCCCCCATTGAATACGGCATTGAAGTGCTTATTAACGCAACTTATAACGATGTTGATATAAATTCTGCAACCCCACTAACCCCGCACGCTTTTTCAGCAAGTGATTTATTTGCCGTAAAAGGCGACCACGATTTTAACGTTGACAATGAGCTTATGTTTTTGGCTCAAGAAATTATAGGTAATCCACCCGCATGGGCTGGATTAACAGTTACAAAGGTGGGCGATAGGGTATTAAGCACGGGCGGAAATTGGTTTTTATGCCAGGTTGCAGGCACGACAGGGGCTTCAGAACCAACATGGGATAATGATTTAGGGGATACCACTACAGACGGGACAGTTACATGGATAAGGGTTTATAATAATGATGGAATAAACCAGCCAGGGGATTGGGGAGTAGGAGGAACAGCTGATAAAGCCTTGGGACAAGTATCTTACAGGTTTAACACCCGTACAACTAAATTTAAAACATTTATGAACCTGTTAAGTATTCGCAAGCCACAAGTAAAAAATGCAGTAATCCAGTTTTTTGTCCTTGAAGCAGGTAGTGCAGAATATTCAATGATAGGGAATAGCCGTTTCCTGGCAGGCGGGACAGTTGAAAGCCTTAGCGCAATGCCTTCGCCTGGCGACCCAATTTACTTAAATGAAACGCAAAGTTATGCAAAATTCATAAGCAGGGATGAATTTAACCTTAAAAATGCAATTGATATAACTATTTCTGGCGGGGCTATTACCCGAAATAATTCAGTCCATAATATTATACCTGAATCGGGTACAACTGATGACTTAGATGCAATAAGCGGGCTTTTGGATGGTGAATGCTGTATAATAAAACTTAAAAACCCCGTAACGGATACAATAACAATAAAACATGGCACATCGGCAGGAGATGTAGCGACACCCGATGGAAATGATGTTACCCTTACAGGTTACGAAACATTGCTAATAATTGGCGGACCAACCTATGCGACATTAATGTTGCCTTTTAACCCTGATGCCTATTTACAAAGACAAGTACAGGATGCAGGCAGCGGAGCAACGGTTTTAACTGCATTTAACGGGTTAAAATTATTGCGAGTTGATACTTCGGGAGGAAGTGCGACAATAACACTTCACAGCGTTACAGGCTGGACAGGAGAGTTGGAAATATTAAAAAACAATGCGAGCAATACGGTAAATATTACGGGCACGGTTAACGGGGTTGCAAACCCTTCCTTTAACAGTGTCGGCTCAATGCGTATAATAAATGACGGAAATGATAATTTTATAACACCCGAACAAATAACCCCATAGGAGTAAAATGAAAAAAATATTAATTTTTATTTATTTACTGGCTTTTTCATTAAACACATTTGCAGGCGCAAAAAAGGATTTAAAATACGATGAAACAACGGGAGAAGTTGTTCCAAGCACTGCAAATTTAGATTTAAACCCATCTGGCGAAGTAAGGGTAAAAGGAACAAAATCAAACGCTTTTACCGACACAAACCAGACTGATATAGGATTGAATAATACTCACAGAGGAGATATTACAGGTAACCCTCATGCTGTCACCAAAACTCAAGTGGGGCTCGGCAATGTGACTGATGATGAACAAGTTAAAAAGACTGATGGCATTACAGTAGATTTGAATAAATTAAATCTTAAGGATGCTTCAGAATTAACAATTTCAACTGGCGCCGTTACAGTTACTCAGGTAATACATACGGTTGACGGCGAAGGTGATTTAGATGATGATTTGGTGACAATAAGCGGGGGCACCGCTGAAGATGTGCTATATTTACGCCCTGCTGACCCTGCCAGGAATATAACCCTGGTTAATAGTACAGGGAATATTATAACCCCAAACGGGGCAAATTATTTAATCCCTGACAATGCCATTATACAACTTGTTTATGATGGTAGTAACTGGAGAGTTATCGGATATGTTTTAACTGGAGCAGGAACAGGCGACGTTATAGGGCCAGCCAGCTCAACGGCAAACGCAATAGTCCGCTTTGATGGCACTACAGGCAAGGCAGTTAAAAACTCAAATGTTACAATTGATGATAATGGCAGTGTAAACATACCCAGCGGGGAAAAATATAAAATAAACGGGGTTGACCTTGCGGCAACTGATGTCGGGGCTGAACCCACAATTACCACATTAAGCCACGAAAAAGGCGGTTTAGAGGCTGACGTAAGTGCTTATGCAGGATTAGTAAAAATAACAGGGGGGGCAACGTCCCAGCAAGATATAGGTGATGATAGCGGGGATGTACCAACCAGACCTGCAAATAACGCATTAAGTGCCGATTCCATAAGCGAGATAACAGGAAACAACGGGGTTGATGTTGATACTCTTAAATTAAAAGATGGCTCGGTTGTAGATTTAAAAAGCATGCAATTAAATGCGTCTTCGGAATTAACCATCTCCAGTGGGGCAATAACAGCCGTACAAAGCTATCACAGTGTAGACGGGGAAGGCGATTTGGATGACGACCTTGCCACAATTAACGGGACGGCTAATGTTAATTTCCTGGTTTTATATCCAGAAAACGCAGGGCGTAATATTACCCTGGTACATGGAACCGGTAATATAGTTACAGCAGACGGTCAGGACTTTTTAATAAAGGATGATGGATTAGTTATCCTTGCTTATGATGGTTCAAGCTGGAGACTTGTAGGAGGGGCAGGAGGTTCAGCCGCATCTGATACAACGTGGACCGGGGCAAACTGGACTAGCACAGAACAGGCACCGACACAAAGGGCAGCTGAAGAAGCCCTTAAAGAAGTTGGTGTTAGATTTACAGACAAGACAAGCGGATTAGGGGAAACTGATAACGGAAAGCTTGTCCAAGCTTATTATCACTCAACTGGTTCAATTGACGCCAATACTCTTATATTGGTTCATGCGGATTCAGATTATTCAGATTCGACAACTTACAACAGAACTCCTACAAACACGGGTGCAAGCATAAACACAACCACGAAAAAATTCGGTGCTGGTTCGGTTTATATTGATGGGTTATCAACTTCAGATAGAGTCACATATCCAAACTCAAGTGATTGGGATGACCTGGACGACACATACACGCTGGAATGTTGGATTTATCTGCCAACTGTAGCACCTTTTAATATTATGGGACGGAGCGAAACGAGTTCTCCTTATGCTGGATGGTATATTGCCGTTACGGGAACCGGTGCCGTTGATATTGTATATGGGAACAATAATTCTATGTTGACTTCCCCCGCATCGGTAATCACAGCATCAACGTGGCACCATGTCGCAATTAGTTCAAATGGGACAACCGCAAAAATGTTTATCGACGGCGTGGAAAAGGATTCAACTACTGCAAACATAACGTTGCAGGATTATTCCACTACTTTTTGTGTTGGTAATAGGTCTGACGGTGCGGGTGGGGCAAATGATGCCGGATATATAGATGAAGTCCGAATCTCCAACACCGCACGCTATACGACTGGTTTTACACCAGAGGGACCATTTCCGATAGGCGTTGTAACGCAAGATTATAGGAAAAGCGAAAATGCTCGTTTACTTTCGGGGATATCCACAGATGGTGCAACATTAACAGAGATAGCAAATGTTGCGGTTCCCGAGGGGCGGGTTGTTTATGTTGAGGCTCAAATTACAGGACGTAAAACAGACGGAACCGATAGGGCCGTTTATAAGATAGCCGGGTGTTTTTACAGAAATACGGCCGGGAATGTTACACAGCAGGGAGCAACGCAGGATATTATCACTCCAATAGAATCAAATGCATCATGGGCAACAACTCTTTCAGCCGACACTGGCAATCAAACAATTGATATAAACGTTCAGGGAGTTGCTGCAACTGATATTGACTGGAAAACAGAATATAAATGGCAGTATGTGGAGTAAATTATGAAAAGACTTGATGACAGAGAAAGAGATGTTATACTAAGACATCTTGAAGATAATAAATTTCAATTTGCTATTCCGATTGCACCTGTTAATTTTTTCTGGGCTAAATTAAAGATGGGCTGTCTTGGCTCTTTTTATAGGCCTGATATAATTAAATTACCTTTGTGGTATTATAAAACATCAATGAGTCTCAGAGGTGTGAAATTTGTAAGTGATATGATTGATTTATTGCCGACTATCGGCCATGAACTTATCCACATGAAACAATTTATTGATAATCCCATTGGATACATGTTTAAAAAGAATAGACTGATTGCAAGGTGGACAATAGAGCCTGAAGCAAAAGCAGAAGAAGAAAGGATTCGCGCAATACTCGGAAATGAAGAACACAATCAGGAAAATTACGGATAATGAAATTGCTAGAGCATAATGAGCCTTTAGGCTTGTCATCGGGCTCCGTGCGGGCAAGTTTGACGGTTATGGTATTATTTACAATAATAGGCTTTTATTTTGGGAGCCGGAAGGGATAAAATGGCATTTACACAAAAAGAAATTGACGCGAAAAAAATAGCAGTTGAACTTTTTGAATTACAACAAGAAGAAGAAAAAAGAAAAATTGATGAAACACAAAATTTTGAATGTCCGCTTGGGCTTGAAAAAGAAGCGATACTTTCAAAAGAAGATTCACAAACGTTGAAAGATTTTTGTTCAGATTTGCGCGAATATAAAAAAATCAAGCGAAATCTAATTATAAAAATTATCGTATATGGAACAATTGGAGCTTTTTTATTTATGCTTGGGGATAAAGGGGCTGCCATTTTAAGATTATTAG
>Ga0164310_10000443_pt1 | contig 21966 bp, 28 predicted proteins | sample GuaBasSedimGuay1_FD_121795 | JGI IMG/M metagenome (GOLD analysis project Ga0164310, IMG submission 121795) | Subseafloor sediment microbial communities from Guaymas Basin, Gulf of California, Mexico - Guay1, Core 4569-9, 0-3 cm | ecosystem: Environmental > Aquatic > Marine > Hydrothermal vents... | reverse complement strand
GGCCTCGTCGTTCATCGTCAAATTGCCCAGGCTCTTGTGGTCGCTCTTTTGCAACTCGGCCATCATCGCGTAGACGTACTCTTCCACCAGGTCGTAGCTCGGTACGCGCGCGCAACGTTCCCCAATGATTTCTAGCCAGTCGCCGCCGGCTAGTTGCGTCAACAGAATAGTGACTGTGATGATACCGGTGTACGCCTGCTGGTAGTAGTTGCCGGTCATTTCTTCTTCCTCGATCTCCTCGGCAACGATGACCTCGCAGAAAGGATACTTGTCTTGCGGGATCATCCCCGAAGGGAGCGCCCCACGGATAAAGACCCGGATACCATCCAGGCCGTTCGCACCACCAAGTGTTTCTATGATGTAATCTGTGATGGCGCGCTTTACGTAGAGTGTGTTAGCCACCACTCGCCTCCAGGTACTCTTGCGCGAGTTCGCTCAGTTTTTGCCGGTCGGCATCGGTGATTTGGAGGACAGGTCGCGCGGTCATGTTCCCCGTGCCGTGTTGATGATAAAACCAGCGAGGTTTGCCGCGCCCTTTCTGACCGGCCTTGACACGGTTGATCACCCGCAGCGAACGTTTGCGCGCCTCGTAGCGAAAGCCTCTCTTCATCGCGCCAGTTCGTACCAGGATGGGGCGACCTGGGAAATGGCGGGCCTTCCACCGGGCATACGCTGGCGATAGAGAAGCCCAACGCTTAGGATGTCCTTGAGCCGCGAATTGGCCGGGAATATGTTCACGGACCAAATAGCGCCCAAATTTATCCAAGACCGGTTGTAGGTCCTGCATCCGCAAGCCAAGCTCTTCCAGGCGCGTCGCAAAATCATCGACATTGGGCTGCCCAAAGCGAACGTGCATCTCGCCCCCGACCACCTTGATGACGGTCAAGCGACCCTGGGAGCGGCCGAAACGACGCAGGCTAGGATAAGCCATCTCTACACTCTCTCCGGGAACGCGACGATCTCGAACGCTGGCTGGAGGTCGCTCGTCGGAGTCAGGCCTGGCAACTCCTGCTCGCCCCGGCGCACCCGGGAGATAAAGCCATTGTATTGTTCCTGCCAGTACTCGACGCGGGCGGGTGCGGTATCCGATACGTAGCCCGCGTGCCACACCGCGACCGCAGCGCCAAAGGAGTTGTACTTTTTCAACAGCGCTATTGCGGTCGCGACCGTCACGGGGGTTGCGTAGCCAGAGGCCTGAATAACCCCATCGAGGTTTGCGGCGGTAAAGTCCACGAATTCCTCTACGTCAGTCGGCGTTGGATGACCAGAGAGCGTGAACTTTGTCTGCATCAACTGTTCTACATCTGTGACGTCACAGTACGCCATCTCCTAATCCTCCGCGATGATGATGAAATAGCCTTCCAGTGTTTGCGCTCCTGCATTGAACTGAACCTCGACGCGGTACTGTGTGTCAGGAGTCAACGAATGTAAGAGCGGTAGCGCTATCGTCGTGGTAGTCGGCGTCGTTGGTGAACCGGTCATGACAGCGGTGGTCACGTCAGTACCAGTCTCGTCATAGACCGTCACGGTGATATTCGTCGGCATGACTCCCCAGGCGCGAATGTCGAGCGTCCAAACGATCTCCTCGTCCTTACCCTGATACTGCGGGCCTTCGATCACCTCGCGCACTCTAGTCATTGTTTGGGCAACCTCAGCATAAATCTACGTGATGGTAGAGTGAGCATGATTAACTTCTCTGTGGCGATTGCACTACCGAGAGACGTTGACGCTACAGCTACAGCCGGAGCAGGACTCACCAATGCCAGACCGCCGCCGCCGAAATCGTCGAACGCCATACTATCCACGTTGTAATGAATCATCATTGCCGCCACATTTCCGGCACCACCATGAACGGCGTTGATTCCACTCAAAACCTGCGTCCAGCTCCCGGCTGCATATTTCAAATACCCCGTGATTGCTGTACCTAATGCGCGAATACCGATAGCATCTCCTACCAATAACGCTCCTGGAAGCGTGATTCGTTCAATGGTCTGCGTTTCATCCCTTTTTAATTCAAGGTAATAACTCCCGCCATTTTCGTAATATCGCATCGCATATCCCTGCCAACTATTCGGAGATATCCCAAAATTAAAACCACGCACAATCAACCGAAAATCAAAACTGGACACAGCGACGTCGCTCAACGTGGCATACGCCTCACAATCCGGGCCAAAAAATGCAGCCGACCAATATGCCGCGCCGCTGATGAGTGTAGTAGTCCCGACCGATCCGGCGCATTGATTACTGACCACTCGCAGACCCATATAATAGGGTGCGCCGAAACCTGTCCAATTTACGCTTGGGGGGGGACCCTCGTCGGGCCTATTAAAATCGTCCAATATGCCCGTTTCTGGAAATGCCATCAGCTCTCGTTCAATCTCAATTCTAAATCAGCCAGCGTCAATACCTGACCCTCACTGACAGCCAGCGAACTATCCAGGTCCCAGTAGCCGAGCACCTCTCGATCAGCCACCACCCCAGCGTCATCGAGCAGTACCGCGTACCGCGCCCCGTCCCCTGCGGACGGCATCCCGCCCCCGACTGCCAACCACACCACATCCTTCACCTGGATGTATCCCCGATTCTCGGCATCGTCTTCGGTCAGCACATCGAAATCAACCGCCCCCGGCGTCAGCGAATACCCACCGGTCGTGTAACCGTTCCCCGCCGCGATCTCGGTCAGCTCGCTAAACGTGTTAATGTCCGGCGTCGGCGCTACAGCATCCGTCACTAGCGCCACGTAGAAATTCGTCGGCAGCGCGCCCCCGTCGAACTCCTGCCGGAACACCATCTCCAGCAGCCGCAACTTGCCCCGATTTGTCACTCCTGCCATCTCGCTTACCTGCGCCTGAATGGCGCCCGCTCCTCCCGCATCGTCCAGGTGTGATGGCACACCGGACACTCGAAATCTGGCGGGTTGGAGATGATTGGCCTCGCGCCCTGCCCACAGTTGATACATGTGCGGGGCACCCAGGCAAGGGCATCATCTAACAGTTTTCCCAGCTTGAGATTTAGCGCTTTAAGGCTACTCTCTCCAAAACCCTTAACGTTGAGGAGTTCTTTCTGGCTTACACACAGCACGTCTCCTAGAGACTTGAAACCATTTGCGTCCAGTACCGCGACGATCTTTGTATCGAGTTCCAACGTACCGAGTTGTAGTTCAAATGGATTGGTCATTAGTATTATCCTCCTTGCGAGGGATGACCGAGAGGCCACCCCTCGCAATATTAGAGTTCGTGTTCCGTTGCAGTCAGCACCGCGATGGTTCTATTTGTAGCGGTCCCGCAGCAGCGCGTACACGGTAGGCGTGAAAAGCATCGGGCCTTGAACCTCGTCCACGGCCAGTATCTGCAGCCGCACGCATCGGCCTAGGTTATTCATCTGGAAGCCGAACACCTGGTTATCCACATACGGAGTTAGCATCTTGGCCTGCGTGATCACGTCATAGTACGAGAGTCGCCCGTTGTACAGCAACGTCCCCGTGGCGATGGTAGACGGGATAAAGTACTCGGTCCCGGTGAACCATTCAGTCACGTTCGCACACGAGCCAGGTATCTCATTGCTGTAAAAGGGGAACACGCCCACTGTAACAGAAGTGTAAGCGTTCGTCCCTGTGATATCGAGAGACACCTGCCAAGAGATGCTTCCGTAATCCGCAGCGTTGATAGGGACCCCTACGGCCGCGCCGTAGGGTATGTCGGCGAGCACGTTGGTGTAACCGGTGTTTCCGTCCGCCACGGTACGCACATAGTAGTTGGTGATCGCGTCGGCCTCTACCGGCGCAGCTTCCTGCATCGCAAACAGGCACGCCACGACCGCGAGAACGGCTGTCAGCATAGCCAACCCCAAACGGATGTGATTCTGTCGTTTCATCGTTCTAACCTCCTCGTAGATAGATTAGACTGTACCGGTGGAGCGCCAGGTAAAGCGCCAGCCACCGACGGCGTTGGTGTGGCTACCGCCGCAGCAATGCCGCAGCTTGTACCCCACCGCGTCAGTGTCAAAGTCTCCTTCCATCGGGCTGACCGCGCCGCCACCCATTTGCACCTGGTTGCTGTTCTTCATGAACAGTTCCGGCAGCTCGTGGCCCTGCAAGAAGGAGAACTCTACCGCGTAGCCAGCGGCCGGATCGGAAAAGATATACCACGCCGTCTGGTAGTCGGTATCAAACAACCGGATCCACGGATTGAGCCGCACCTGCATGGTATTGCGCAATTGCGCGGGGATGAGGTTGGCGACGGGCAGATTGTCCCGGTCGGATGAGCCGGTGTATGCCACGATGAGCGAGTTGAGCACCTGCTCCACTCGCATCTGCATCGTTCGTGTGCCCACCACGATGTACAACGGGTCGTTCATGATGGGGGATTCCCCATCCTCAGCGGGATACTCGCCCATCTCGCCAATGGCAGCCGCCAGAGCATCTGCATCGAACGCCGCGTTGCCCAGGTTGCTATAGTTGACCCCCGCCACAGCGTGGTTGATGGCGTACAGCGTAGTGTTAGCCGCCCACAGCCGGGTGAACTCGTAGGCCTCGGTATTGACCGCTTGCCACGCTAGGTCGTCGGGTGCGTCCCGCAGAGCGCCCAGGTCGTCGTTCACCAGGGCCTCCCACAGGATGTCGCGCCGGCGGCCATATTTACCGACAGAGTACTCATAGTAGCTCTCGTCGACCGCATCGCCTTTGTAGCTCTCGCCTGGTGACATCGGGCCGTGCAGGAGAGCCGCGCCGCGCGTGCAGCGGAACCGCTTCACTGGCCGAAAGTCCCGGCATGTGCTGATCTTGGCATAATCGCGCCATGTGGGTTCGATGGCCTTCCACTTGGCCACCATCAGCCGATCTATGGTATCGCCGAACAGCAACGGAAAGTCGCTGGTGCTCATCGCTTCCTTCAGCATCCACAGGGGCTGCCGGCCGTCAAAGACGTCGGCGACGAAAGTAGTAGCCTCAGCGAGAGACTGCACGTACTGAGGGCTTTGGATGCGCCGGGCCATACTCCTGACCGGCTGTCCGCCGAAGGAGAACCGTTCGTGCATCACGGACTGCGCCGCGTTAAAGCCCTCTAACAGTTGTTTGAATTTCATCTGTATTTCCTCCTACTGTGTGATATATGCTCGTCCACTGAAAGCTACATCATTGTTAAGCCAACGATGACAGCGACGAGGATGGTCTCCGTCTGCCCGGAAGCGACGGCCTCTAGCGCGATGCCATAGGAACCGTCACCTGTCAGCGACAATTGGAGAGTCGTAAAGTCAATCCAGACAGTGTTGCCGATCTCCACCGCAGCATCACCTTCGCCATCCTGACCGTAGACAGGCAAATCGGCGACAAACATGACGGGCAACTTGACGGTCGCCTCGCCGTTGCTGTCGCGGTCTGTAATGACCACGCCGTTCAGCACGTGGAACGTGGGAGTTCCGATAATCACTGGGTCTCCCGACACCACGCCTGCCGGCACAGCCAGCTTCAAGCTGACGCCTGGTCCTGGATACAAAATGTTTTTTGCCATTTCCTGATCCTCCTAGATTCTTCTGGTGCCTAGATGCGCCTGCCAACAGAGCGTCCCTTGACAGCGCTTGTGACTTGCGACTCGGGAAGCAGGCGCCCAAAGGCCTCTTCCAGTTGCGCGGAGTCGGTTTCAGTGGTGGCGCTATCGCCTCCTCTTCCCCCAAGCCCCGTGATGCGCCCTGCGTTCGAGTGGCGCGCCAGGTAAGCCGCCTCCGACCGGATCGCGGCCTTGACCATCCGGGCCAACGCTTCCTCAGTGACGACCACATCCTCGTCCGCTAATTCCTCAGCGGTGGGGGGCAACTCCTCCTCCTCCGCAGTTCCCTCGGCTGCCTTTACTACCGCAGTCCAGGCGATGTGTACGGCGTCGGTCTCGGATGTGCCCGCGCTGATCTCCTCCGTGTACGTGGTCAGCCACAGCGCCTGCAAATCCTCGTTCAACTCCGCCACGTCGGGCGGCAACTCGATGGTGGGAGCATCACCGGTGTCCAAGTCATCCCCCACGGGAGCAATGATGGGCGCGACATCGATCGCCTCACCGTCCTCCTGCTCCTGCAAAACGAACCGCTGTACGCGGCCCTCGATCAACTGCCGCACGCGGCGCTGCGCATCTTTCGGAAGCGTGGACTCCGCGAGCGCGGAATCGATCACCCTGCCGGCGCGCATCTGCCGCACGCGACGGCCCAGTCCCGCAAAGTCTTGCCGCAGGGCCTGGACTTGTGCCTCTAGTACCTGTGCTTGCTTGGTCATTACCGTATCCTCCTTGTTTGACTCTGTTTTACGCTGACGATATACCTTGTCCTTTTCCCGTTGCGTGATGTGATTCAGAATGTCTGGACGGACTTGGGCGAATTCTGTCAACGTCATCTGTGCCAGTACCGCCGCGACGGCTTCCTCGATGTCTGTGTCCATTACGTCTCTGGCAGTACCACCAACGCCGCTGCTCTCCTGGAGTTGTCCCTGACCACCGGCGGCGGCGCGTGTTACAAAATCCAACGAAATCGCGTCGGTGAACGCCTCTACGATGAAATTCCCTGTGTCCCAGTGTCCGGCGCCCACTGCATTGATGCTCTGAGCGCCCGCGATTTTCTCCTGTATCAATGTAGCCAGCCAGTCAGCAGTTTTCGATAGGCGACCATTTCGGTAGAATAGTGCGTGCCGGCCTGCAAACTGACCTTCCTTCACCAATCCTACCCAAAAGTTATCTGCCGATGGCAGGCTACCCACCAGGTCGCGCACCGACCGCTCGGGGCGTTCGCGCTGCTCTGTCTTTGTGGGATGATCCGCATAAATGGGACGATTTGCGAACACCGCGATGGCTGATTCAAGTGCCTCCACGGTGTAGACATTCCCGTTCTCGCTCCTCCCCTCTATCAGCACTATGCCGTGGAGGTTTCCTTGCTCATCCACGCGGGACTCGGTCAACTGCCGATCCCAAGTATCCGTCAACGCGCGCCGTCGCTGCCGCACGGAGGCCACGAACGGAACTTCCCCGCTGTAGGCGGGGCGGCTTCGTAGCTGCGGTACCAGTTCGTCCGCCGTCGCGTTAAAGACGTCGAGCGCAGCTCCGATGCAGTTACTGAGAGCGATGCGCTCATCCTGCACCACAGTGCCCCCGGCTAGCATCTCGTCCGCCTCTACCGTAAAGGCGCGATGCACGCGAGCGACGAGATAATCAATGACCGATGGGGGGGAAGGTGAAATCACCTCCCCTGGCTCTTCTAGTCCTTCCTCTGGCACTGGCGACACCAGCGACTCTGCCGCGTGCGCCAGCGTCTGTATCTCCAGTTCTCGCGCCTCGGCGGCCGCGTGCGCTGTCGCCTCGTCGGGATACTCTTCTCCCTCACCAAACGCGAATCTTCCGAGCACTTGACTGCCGTCCTGTGAATAGAGGACTATTTCGTTACCCTCAACCTTGATCATACTTGCCTCCTCGTGTTACCACGATATGCTGGCTCTCCCAATGATCAAGGCCCAAATGAGCGCTACAACTGATGCCCCCAGGATAGAACCTACCCAGATCATTATTTTCACTGCCGGCACGATCGTCTCTACGGCCACCACTCGCTTCTCTAATTTCGCTAGTTCCTCTGTCTCTGCGAAGGACTCTGTGATATCCACAATCTGCGAGCGGAACTTTTCAATGTCCAATGATCCCACGATCGCAGTAAGCAACTCCCTGACATCACTCAGCGACCCTATCAAATCTTCGGTCTGTGTCTCCAATCGGGTGATTCGTCTCCGCGCCGCCTCGTCTCTGTCCCGCAGGTCTGTAATCTGCGTCGCCAGGGCGGACCGCAAATCACGGATGTCATCTGCGATTGGCTCCACGCCCATACGGATGATCGCTAAAAAGTCCGCTGTGGTGATTGGTCCCTGTACATCCATCACGACGTTGGTAGCTTCGTTGATGTCATTGCTTTTCGTCACTTTTGTCCCTGCAACCTCGGAGGATGTCCCGGCGTGCTCGGGACATCCGTGACCACAGCGAATCCACATCCACACCGCCACCCGCCACACGCCAAATCGCGGCTCTGTGGTCGCACTCCCCACTTTCGCCAAGTTGCCGCTCGATATACTCGAGCATCCAACCGCAGACAATCAATACACGATTCTTTCGTAACCCGCTTCAAGTGGCGTCGCCACTGTAGTTTCTGGTCAGCGCACGCCCGCAATTGGCCCAACGTCCGCAACTCGTCGTAGCGGGTTATCCAAGTTCCAAGACGTGCCTGGAGACCTGGGTTGCTGAACTTGTACCCCTGCGCCCGTGTTCGTTTCTCTACGAGATCCGCGAAGGAAATGACGTGCGGGAGCAGGGCGTTGATGCGCATCTCTAATTCGGTCTGCTCCGGAGCGGATAGCTCTTCTGGCGACACACCGCATAGAGCAGCGCCCTCTTGCCACGCCCGCCGCAGATAGATCGCCACGTCGTCGCTGAATGTGGTCACGAACGCACTCCGGGTAAAGTCGCCGCGCCAGAAGAGGCGCGTGATACCCCGCAGGTCTCGCGCGTAGGCGTCGCGCCAGGCGGAATCACGCCGCGCCTCATTGAGCGCGAGATAGTACGTCCGCAGGTAAAAGACCCGCAGATCTGCTACGCTCACGCGCGGGGGTAGCGGCGTGTATCCAGAACCCCTAACAGGAGTTCCCGCCCCGCCGCCCGCCCACCAACCCAACTGCTCCAGCGCTGGGATAGCCCGACGGCGAGCGTCGATATTGAGCGCTGCGCGGATGACACGGGCCGCCTGCGACGAATAGGTCGCCGCTCCGAGAGCCTCCACTAACCGCAAGGTTGCCGTCATGCTGTCGTCCTCCGTATCGCCTCTCGCTCCGCCCGTAGCTCCACCAGCGCCTCACGGATGGCCTCGGTCGTCTCGTCTGGCAGCTCGTAGGCTACCGGATCCCCCCCTTCCCTAGGGAGCGCGACCACCGGTTCGAAGGTGAGTTCGGCCAGCGCAGTCTCTATATCGGTCTCGCCGAACGTCCGCAGGATGATGGCTGCCAGTCGCCGGGGCGTAATATAGTCCACGCCGCTCGTAGCTGAGGCCTGAATGAGTTGCGCCACCGCTGAGATGAAAGAGGGCAAGTCTCGCACCACGATGGGCGGAAAGTCTACCTCTACCGTGAGATCCCGAGGCTCTGGCTTTCCATTTTTCCCTATTCGCGTTGGTTGTAACTCACCTGACTGGATGGCCATCTTTACCACAAAGTCGAACAGTTCCCGATATACCCCAGCGAATAACTCTTGCCACGACTCGAACCCTTTCAATTGAGGGCCGTTCATTGCGGTCATGCTCGCCAGGTTGCCAACACTGGGGTCTCCGGTGAGGTCTGGCTCAGTGAGACCCGTCGCCGCTGCTATCTGCTGCCGGAAGATACGACCATCCATGTAGGCGGCCGCCGACCGGGTGTCAAAGTTAAACTGTTCGAGTTGTGCCGCTTCGTTCTCGACCAGTACCCGAGCGCCCCTGGCCCGCTCGTTCCCCTTCCCACCACCGCCGTATCGCTCCAGCGACGTCCGACCCCACGTTTGCACCATCCGCGCCATCTGAGATAGGCTACCCTTGATCCGCTGGACGAACGCGACCGTGGCGGCCGCCAGCGTGATAGTGGCGCGATCCTCCAAAAAGCCTTTGTAAACCTTGACCCAGCGGATACCGGAGTAGAAAGCCGGCATCCCACGCTGTCCATGGGAATTGATTCTAACCTGTGTCATATAGACACCGGTCGCCGTGTCCCCGACGGTCGCGTAATCCACGCCGGAGAGATCATTTCCCGCTGCGGCATGCAGTGCCCGCAACGAGCGCCCGCAGTGAGGACAAGTCTCGATGGTCACGCGCTCCCCACACTCGCACTGGATAGCTTCGATGGAGACCCCCTGCTGTGTTTTGTCCGCAGCGCGCCAATCGGGATAATAATCCACACGTTGATTGACACCCGTGAAGGTCTTTGCTTTCCAGTTCCAGGCTTGCTTGTGCCAACTGCGCTCGTAATACAATCGTCGCCGCGCATTATCGGGATCGGGGATAATCTGAGTGATTTCCCCCGCTTCCACCAAACTAACTTTCACGCGCCCGGTCGAGCGAGCCACGAACAATACTGGAAACAATTCACCAACGAGGATGATACGCTCGATCAGTTCCCATTGACCGATGGGGGTGGCGAACAGTGCATTATCGGGGTCTTTCCAGAAAGCATCTATCACCGCTTGCACATCTCGATCTACAGCGTGTACCGTGATGCCTCTACCAAAGGTGTAATCTCGGGTGAGCGTGACCGCGCGCTTGTAGAGCGGATCGAGACGCCAATACTTGTAGGAGGCTGCCGTCGCATCCGCCCGCGTGATGGGATCCGCTTCCGTCCCGACGCCGCCCGTGAGCGGAATCCACCCCGGTTCTGCCAACTGCGCCGCCACTGACGCAAGCAGTTGCTTCACTGGGACTGGAGTCAATGCTTCCCAGAGACGATGTGTGATGCGCTGGACGACCCCCCCATCACTCACCATAAACCCCCAGTCCCATAAGCAGCCGCCAGGCCCAGCGCCGCGCCTCCACCACGCGCAGCCGGATCTCGATCATCTGCAAGGCGTGCGCTATATCCCGGTCTTTTGGTGATTCAATCACCACCTTGGGGCGCTGAACAGTCCGAGACACCATCTCACTCACACTGCGCCTACCTTTGGACGCAGCGCCCGGTAGCCAAAGAGCGCCTGCTCCACACTCCATCCCCGACTGTCCCCATACCGTTCCAGCAACGACACCCGTTGGCCGTCCAGTGGATCGATAATGACAAAATCCTCGTCACCCACCGCCTCCACCAGCAGGACAAAGTGCATATTGAAATAGTAATTCTCGGGGCGGTAGTCTACTTTCACGATCAAGGACTTGTAGGCTTCCAAGTGCTCATGCACCCGCTGCATAGCCTGCGCCGGCATCCGGTCGCCAGAACGATTGTAGTAGGCATCCGTGGGCCACTCTAGCAGCGGATAGGCAGCCGTGATGCGTTGAGGATGTACCAATTCTGCGCCGCGAAAGCATTCTGCCATCTGTAGCGCTTTCGCTACTCGTGGCGGATCGCACTCTGCGAACGGATATACCTGACTGGCCACCATCGCCACGTCAGTCACGTAGCAACCCCCATTGGCAAAAGTCCAATAGTCACCACCGGCAAAATGGATAGCCGCGTAGGCAGGGTCGTTCTGGGACATTGCTATGGGGGCGCGAGGAGACACAGGGGTATCCAGGTTCATGAGCCAATTCTCTAACCACTCGGCTGTATCACGTAGCTGGTCGGTTAAATCAACCAACCCTCGCCGGTCAACGGCGGTTATGGTACTCACTTTGCCTTACTCCTGTATCACATTCTTGCGATTCTTCATTGGCCGCAAGACCCGCGCAGAGCGCAGGCGCGCGTGGATGAAAGGCGCACCGACTATCATCAGGGCCAGTTGTGCCAGGGCGGTCAGGATCTCGACGATCGAATGTACTGCGTCGCCGTGGATATCCACACCAAACACACCCACCACCATCAGGATGCCAAAGCCCAGAAGATTGCCGAGGGAGGCCCAACGACCTGCGGTCCCATCCTTCAGCCAGCCGAGACGCTTTAGCATCTCCACGACCGTCATCACGAACGCGCTCAGGCCAAAGCCGGCCGCCCACTCGTTGATGGGCTCTGCGATAGGATCGGGGATGTCGGGAGCCGGCGGGGCCGCCAACACCTGAGTGCATAGTGCCAGAGACAACATTACCAGGACGATGACGACCATCACGTATTTTCCGTACCTTTCCATTGTTCTTCCTCCAGTTTAGTTTGGGAGGTGGGCAGGCTCAACGCGCCAGCACCTCCGTCTCCAATCAATATCCTACCCGTACCTGCACACCCGGTTCTCGGGGGCGTTCCTCTCGCGGGGCCAGCATCGCTGCCAGCCCCAGCACATAACCTACTGCCCGATCATCCGCCTCTCCAGGTGGCGCGCGGAGTGTAGACGCTTCGATGGCAGATAATTGAAGGTAGGTATCCAGCGAGCGTATTCGCGTCTGCCGAAAACGGAAAAAGTCTATCGCCTGATCGTATAGCAGCACCTTGCTCTTGGCAGTGGTCACCCATCCCGGTCGACCGTCAGTCCACTCCAACAGTACCACGTCGGGTGCGTTGGCCAAGATCCACAGGATGACCGCGTGCCCGTGATTGTTGCGCTCCACCAGCACCCGCGCGCCGTTGTAATATCGCGCCAGCTCAACGAGATAGGAGCCAAACGTGGACGGCTGATATCTGCCGTGGAAGGCCGCCACTTCCCACCCGCTATCCGCCTCCAGCATCGTAGCACTACTCTCGTCGGAGGTGGGATTGCCCTCAGCGGTATCTGCACCGAGGACGTACCGCACTCCCGTCCGGGGCAATTCGTGTATCTCTAGCCCCGGCACCGCCGGGTAGTCGCCGCTGTCTTCGTAGGCCGGCTCCACGCTGCCCGCCAGCCAATCGGCGGCCAGGCGGCCAGTGCGATAGGTGAATATCGGCGCCCGAGCTTCATAGCACTGTTTCAACCACGGCAACGGTATCCGCTTATCTCGGGTCGATGGAGCCAGCGCCTCGTCCTCCGTGGTCGGGTACTGCTCGTACAGGTCGTCCAGCGCACCCGTGCGCTCCTCAATGTCTGCCTTTTGCGCAGCGTACCACGCTACGCCCCGATCTGGTCGCGCGTTCCACGGCAAGAACACGGCCTTCCAGCTTGTGAGTCGTTGTCGTGCTGATCGGTAGATGCGCTTGAACGTGCTCGCTGGCTTCTTTTTCTCCGATCTACTGAGCAAGATCATCCGCCCGCCGCCATCTATCGTTGGCTTGACGGCTCGCATCAGACGGTTGAGATCGGTCACCAAATCAGCTTCATCCACGATGGCCAGCGTTGCCGTGTAGCTATCGCCGGCGGACGTCGGAAAGGCCCTCGCTATTGAACCGTTCGACAACTCCCAAATGTGCTCGTTGTCTTTACCAATAGCCCTGGCCTTCATCCAGTCCGGCAGTCGCTGATATATACCCTTGAGCCGTTCCAACAGGTGAACTGCCTCATCATCACGTCGACTAAAGAGCAGCACGGTCGCAGCGGGATGGAAGAGCATCAGCCACAGCGCGAACGCTAACACCAACCAAGTCAGTCCAAGCTGACGCGCTTTCAGGATTATGACGAGTAGGTTGTTAAAGAGCGTGCGCAGGGTTCTGGCCTGCGCTCGCCACAGTCGAAAGGGAATCCACTCCCTGGCTGTGGCATCGTAGATATAGCAATAGCTGTCAACAAAGTAGAGCAGGTTCTCGGAACATTTGAGCCATTCGGCCTTTTGCCAGTCGTCCATCACTCACTGTCGCCATCTCCGAATCGCTCTTTTTCCCACGCTTCGGCCTCGTTACGCGCCTGTGCTAGTTCATCGGCAGTGACGGAAGCGACGCCCACGCTTCCACGTAACTCTAGCCCTCGTATCCTTTCTCCCAGCTCTGCTGCGATGTCGTCGAGCGTGCGCCGGTATTGCTCAATGAGAGCGTGGTTAAAGCGCACAATATCAACCCGCTCGGCGTCTTCGCCTGAACCAATTTGCCGGACGTCTGGCAGCCAACGCTTATCTTCCGTGTACAGCTCGTCCCGCAAAAGCTCTGCTAACTCTTTCAGGTCGGCGATGCGCTCGAAATAAAGCGCGTACCCACTATTGAGAATCTCAGTCTTGCGCTCCTCAAGCGCCTGAAAGAGCTTGGCAGCGAGGTGGTCATCCCAGGCCTGGGCACGCTGCGCCCAGGAGAGAGCGTTCGGGACAATGGGTTCATCTTGCTTGTTCCGCCCCAGCGACCAGCGGCGCCAGCCCTTCATGGCGCGCCTTTGTGTAATGCTCTCGTGGTCTATGGGTAGTTTGTGCTTTTCAGCGCGCCAGGCTCGATAAGCCTGATCAACGGAGCGCGGTGGCTGCTGGGGAAGGTAATAGTCGACAAAGCGACGAAACGACACCGAGGTATCCCAAGGCTGGCGCTCCCAGGGTTGTTTGCTGTTTTCATCAGTCATTGTCATCACCAAACCCGAAATGCATCACAACCCTCATCCGCGTAACACAATCACACAGACGGTTATGCAACTTGACTATCTGCTCAACTGCGAATTCTAATTGATACGCAATCGCTGTGATCTGTTTCTGCGTAGCGATCAGCATTGCCTCAATCTCAGCAGGTGACAGGGATTCGCTCCGTTCAGGCATTTGCCTTAAAACCTCGGTGTTTTCGATCTTCTCTACTACACAAAAAAGCCTGACCACATCGGGTCAAGCTCAATATACCACATGGGTGTTCGGCCTTACCGAACACCCCCTATTCAATTTTAGCTATGCCAGCCAATTCCTCCATCGCGCACACTTCCCATTCACCATCTTTGTTACAATAAATCGGAATCACTCTCGCAATCCGGGACATCATCTCCCATGCGCTGCTACGCGCCAGCCCGGTCAATTCCGCGACATGGCGAGTCGTCATCGCCTCACCATGCGCCAACCACCAAACAATTTTAGCCGCTCGTTCCTGTGCGGTCAGTTCGGGATTATCTAGTTGCGTAGCCATCAGCTCCTCCTCAGTGGTCATTTCTTCGATCTGGCTGCGCCCAAGTCACCGGGCCAGACGGACAACCGCTCTCGCATCAAATCGCAATAATCGGATGACAGATCGTTGAGAATCACAGAGCGGCTCAGGTCAAGGGCAGCCATGCCAGTTTGGCCCGTGCCGGCCATGGGGTCGTGAACAGTACAGGGTTGGCGAGGCCAGGTTTCAAGGACGTCGACGGGCCAGATCTCGCCGTTGATGCGGCCTGTTGCGCCGAGGCCGTCGCAGGTGGGGCAAGGTTCGCCGGTCTCTTTTTTGCCCTGGTTGTTACCCCAAGCTGACGCGGGCAGCTTCCTATCGCTCCCTATGGGAGCAGTGCCCGCTACACGTTCTTGTTCGGTAAGCCAGATCGTTTCTTGTCCTGAACCTCCACAATCGGGGCAGAGGCAGGCGGGGCAAGGGCCTCCGACAGGTTGCGGCCTGGCAAAATCCTTGCCATCGTGATCAGTGTTGATGCTGCCTGGGTGTCGTCCTGGCAATGCGCGTGCCTTGTATGGCTCGTTTCCGCGTGGATAGGCGTGTTCTATTCCCGTCCCGTTGCAGGCGGGACATGGCACATCTGCTTCAATTGGCTCGCCATAGCAACGGCAGGTGGGAACCCAAGCGATAGTTTTTGTGACTGGTAGTGTATTATTGACCAGGGCGCTTGACTGTCTGCCACCCTCATTTATGCTTGCTCGCTTGGGACTCGGGCCGCCCTGTAATCGTTTGGCTTGGACAGTTTCCACAACTCGCTTGAATGGCGCGCCGCACTTGGCACAACAGCCAGCTTCGGAGGTGGCAGCGAGGATGACGCGGGCCGCCAGGGCGCGGGGGTAACTGGCAAAGTGATTGATGATACGGCCATCGGAGAGCTGGTAGCCGCCGCTTGGGCTAGGCTTAGTGGCGATACGCCAAACGTTGCGGGCGTTCCTGGACGCGACGAGGTGCCCAGATGTTGCAGCGTGAAAGCTGGAATTGGCCCGGATATTGGTGTGCTCGGCGGCTCTACCTTTCGGTGTGCTCCCTTCGCCGCGCGAATGAGTGTTGCCTGACCGTGGAACGCGAATTGCCTCCCTGTCGTAAAAATACCATTCCGACTTGCTGAACAGGAATAGCATCTCGTAAGCGGAGGTGGGACGGTCAGTGACGGATTCTGGCATAGCGGCTCCGCTCATCGCCAGACGATCAACGGCTCGCTCCGCTTTGTTTAGCGCACGGGCCAGATCTTTGCTCAATCCCCATAGGCTCCCCGCTGCCTGCTCGCGCACGAAGGCCAGGGCGTCGCGGATGCGCTCTTGTGCCTCCCGCTCGGCATCGGTCCAATCAAGCCCCTTTGCCCAACAGATAGCAGAACGGAAATACCATCCGTCCGCCTGGAGGGCGAACGCGAGACGCCAAGGGAGACCAATCATGTCCTTGCGTTTAATGCCCTCGCAATTACGCCATCCTTTTGCATCGTTGGCATAGCTATCCCCGCAGTTTATCCAGAGCGTGCCATCGTCGCGGAGAACCCTGCGCCATTCCCGCACGCACTCTACCAGGTTGCCGATCCATTCCTGTAGCGTCTCCTCGCGCCCAATCTCGCGGTCATCGTCCACGTAGCGGCGGAGGCCCCAGTAGGGAACGGAGGTGATGATAGCGTGGACGCTGGCGTCGGGGATGGGAGAGAGGTCACGGGCGTCGTTGCAGAGAACCCGCCAGGACGGATCAGGATTTGACATCGAGCACCTCTACCAGCTCAAAGCGCACGACCGCCACGATCTTATCGGGGTCGCCGCCAAAGAGAGATATGAACTCTTGTTTGCCGGCCCAGAGACCACCTTCGGCCTCGACGTCGCTCTCCGGCATATCTCTCAAGGCCTCGCGGTAAGGCTCGCAGGTGAGGCGAATCTTGGCGATGCGCTTGCCGCCGGCGAACAGTACCTTATCTACCGCGTCGTGAACGAGGTTGCCTTTGCGATAGGCGTTTACCCAGCGTTGAAAGTGAGCCTCTTTCCACTGACGTCGAGTGCAGGTCTTGCGGCCTGCGAGGAGAGCATCCGTTGTCCAGGCAAATGATAGTATCATTCTGAGAATCCTTCCGGCTCCCGTGTGGCGTAGTAGCACAACAGGAAACCAATTCCGCCAACACAGGTCAGCGCCAGCACTGAGACGAATACCGCATACGCTATTTTCACGCCGATTTCCATTGTCGTTGCTCCTGCCATCAGAATGGGATAAAGTCAGAGATGGTGGTATCCAGGTCGAGAGCCAAGTTGAGGTATTTCTGAGTGGTGGCAATGTCCGCGTGGCCCAGAAGGATGCTGATCTGCGTGACGGGAATCCCGGCCTCATAGCCAAGTTGCGCATAGGTGCGGCGCAGGTCGTGGGGGGCGAGTGTGGACTTGCCCATCATTGCGCCGCGCTTGCGCACTATATTGAAAATGGCGACAGGGGAGATGGTCTCTTTGGGCTTTCGGTTGCGGCCCAGAGCGCGGGCAATGCGTCCGTGGTGTCCAACCTGTTGCCCCCATTGGTCTATGGCGTTGGCGAGTGAATCGGAGATGGGGACGACGCGGTCTTTTGCGCCCTTGCCCTGGACGTCGAGGACGGTACGGAAGCGATCCCCGCGAGGTTGGAGCTTGATAGCATCGAAGCGCAGATCGGCTAATTCGCGGCGGCGCAGGCCGGCCCCGACCAGCAGGCCCAGCACCAAGCGGTCTCGTTGGCCTACGATGCCGTTCTCACAAGTGCTCAGCAAGGCTCTGACCTGGGCTTGACTGAGCCAAGTGTGGGCTTTTTGGCCGGTGGGTTGTTTGACCGTGATGGCGTTCTGGAGGGCCTCAATGCGGTAGCGAGCGGCAGCGCGCGCGATCTTTTGAGCCAGGCTGTGTTTGGGGTCATCGTCGTACCACAATAGTCCGGTTTTCATTGGTTTCTCCTAGAACGATAGTTTCGCCATCCGCAACATCCCGAGCCGATTATTCGTCAACCCCATCGCCCACGCCAATTCCATCCACAGCGCCAGCTCGTACTCTGTGAAACTCGCCTGGATCACGCCATCAGCGAGCCGTGTCCAACGCGGCTCTCCTGTTTCTGGATCGTTGAATACCGGGAGTGCGGCGGCGGCTGTGTCGGGCAGGATACGCAGGGTGATCATTGTTGGAATCTCCAGTCTGGGCCACACATATCTATCACTCGCTGACCCTGGCCTGTCATCTCCCAGAGGCGAGAGAAAGCGGCGCCGCCCAAGTGCTTGCTGAGTTCGGTGGGGGGCAAGTTTGTCGTCACGATCAGGGGACCTCGGTTGTAGCGCGCATTGATGATGCGATACATTTTCTCGTGATGCCAGGATTCATTCTGGTAGCTCTCCAGTCCCATTTCATCCAGAACCAACAGGTCGCAGTGAGTTGCTTCGCGTACAATGCGCCATTCAGTATCCTCGCCAGCATCGTTGTACGTACTCCTGATCTGCGACAATGCCTCAGGCACGGACCACGAAACGACATTGTATCCGCGTTCACACAGGACGCCGGCGATCGCACTGGCCAGGTGGGTCTTGCCAGTGCCATATCCCGTCCAGCCATCTTTTACGTATGAAGTGAATATCACGGCAATGGGCATCCCGGGTTCGACGATCTCTACGAACGCCTGCGCAGCGGCCAAGCCTCGTGATTGATGCTCCATCTCCACCTTGAAGCTGTCCAATGTTGCTTGGCGATAGAGCACGGACCGGGCAGCGTTGCGCGCTCGCACCTTTTGGACAAAATCGGCGTCTAGCTTGCACTTATGACACTCGAGGCACGGGGTTATCATCCATTCATCACTGCGTGGAGCTTTAACCTTGAACAGCGGCTCACCACAAGTCGGGCAGCACATATCAGTCGGATGCAGGAGGCCAGCCTCATTACTGCAAAGCTCGCCGAACTGCCTGGGCTTGGATATCCTCTGCTCGCGGCGTTTCTGGTCGAGCAGTGTTTGGCCGATTCTGTTTGTGTTTGTTGCGTCCATTGTTGTTATTCCAATTCGGCAATGCTTTTTCGATAGAGACGACGGCATTGCCTACCGTCATCTGTTTTTTTGCGGCCCACTCTGCCGCAGCGAGTAGCTTACCCGTACCAAACTCTTGTTCGAGACGCAAGATGGTATCTCGCGCCGCATTGGTCTTGAACCGCTTGGCGCCGAAAAGCGCAAGGAACTCGCGCTGCCCTGACGTCAACTTGCTTTTCGGATCCCGGGGAGACGATTTTCTTGGCGGAGGAATATCTGGCGGTGATGTTGGCGCGCCAGCGCCCGCCGAAGGCGCATTATCTGTTCTGTTCTGTCTCTGTTCTGTATCTAATTCTGTATCTAATTCTGTATCTGTCTCTAGGGGCGTTACATTGTTTTGTAACGGCGTTACACTCTCGTTACGTTCATCTGTCTCTTCGTTACGCTGGTCGGGCTTTGCTTCCCTGTGGCGTTTCACCCTCTTTGCAACGGCTTCGCGGGAGGCAGAGGGGGGACGGGCCTGACGCTTGGCGTAATTGGTGATGTATAGCAGTCCTTCCCGTTCGTCTATCATTCCGCGCTCTTGAAACGCTTTTAGAGCGTCGCCAAACTCCTCTGCGGGACACCGCAAATGCCAGGCCGTGTTTTGGGGCGTGTCGAGTAAGCCGGTCTCTTTGTCGTTCTCGTCTCGATAATCCAGTCGCCCGGCCAACGCCAGGAGCGCGCTCCATATCCCACGTTGCGCCCAGGTCAGGCTGCCGATCTTGGGATCTTCGTTGACTTCTGTGTAGAGTTTTACCCAAGTCTTCATTGTGTCCCTCTTTGCCGGAGTCGCATAGCTGTCATTGAGTTATCCTTGTTGGTTTTCGGTTTTCAGGAGCGAGCCAGTCAAGCCCCACAAAGTTGAAAAGGTCTATTTCCTCTGGCATGGGGACGGGCGTGCTCTTGCCTGTTAGTCCGTGGTGCACTCCTCCGTCCTTGACTCTACAATACGATGGTAGCGCGCCACCTAGCTTACGCTGTGTCACAAGCCAGCGCGAAAAGTCGGCCGGGCCCGTGCGAATGGCAAAGATCACGCCCCACTGTGCGGGCGGTCGGACGATAAAGAGATCGAGCTTGATGCCCTGTGGGAGCGCAAGTTGCTTGTAGCGCAAGCCGTTCTTTATCGCTTCTCCCAAATATCCGCTTCTTACCATGCCAGCTATTGCGCCATCGAGAGCACACGGCCCGGGGGAAGGTGCGCCAAATAAATCGAGGCTCAACACTGGCTCGGCCACAATCTCAATGTCGCCTACCTCGGCTTTTCCGCGCCGGATACTGCCAGCAATTTCAACACGCTCGCAGTATGGAGCAAGGTCTTGCAGCAGTCCATCGGCTATTCCCTTTGCTGCTGTATACTTCATTGAGGCATCCCCCTCTCCAGCCAATTCTTGAGCAACGCGACCCGCGCATCCAGCTGCGCGAGTGTACATTGCCCCTGCGATACTCCATCGTGACGGCTCAGTGCAGCGAATATCTCTCTCTGATGGTGCTGGCCGTCGCCCTCATAGTGCAGGCGATTGACCAATTTGCTGACCAGTCTCCGCTTGTCCCCTATCTCCTCGCGGATGGGATTGGCGACCGGGGCTGGCTTTGCTGCCCTGGCTGCGGCCGTGATACCAGCCCTAATCCCCACGCCTTTCTGCGCCTCGTAGGCCCTGATCACTGCGGCGATCAGGGCGTCATCTACGCCGGCCGGTAGCCCGGCCAGCAACTTGAGCGTCTGCGCCCGCGCCAGCTCAGTTTGAGAGAACAGCGAGGCGTCGTAGACCACGTCGTCGGCCTGGGCGGCGGAGGAGAGGGGCGTGAACAATGGTAGCTCGGATTGCGTAGGCTCGCGCTCGCCGCGCTCCCCGCGCTCGACCTTGTCTCGTAATTTATGAGCCACTTCTTGCTTGATTTTCTGGGCCAGGCTGAGCAGGACGTCCTCGCGTGGGATGTAGAGATAGGCGCTTTGATCGCCCTTTAACTCGGCTTGCATCCTGATGAACCGGCCCACCGCCTGGCGGAAGAACAGTTCCGAACGGACGTTGGTGGCATAGATGCCCACTCGCAGGCGCGGTATATCCACGCCCTCGCTGATCATGCGCACTGCGATGATCCAGCGTTGGTGACCTCGTTTGAATTCGTTGATCTGAGCCGAGGCCCGCGGCTCATCGGAGATGACTACCGTCGGCGTCTGATACGTGAGCCGCTCGAGCAGCCGCGCAATAGCGCGCGCGTGCTCCTGATCTATTGCGATGATCAGGCCGCCCGCAGCCGAGTGTCCGTTGCCGCGCAGCGCGAGCAGCTTCCTGTCGGCGTCTCGCACTACTCGATCGAGCCACTCTCCACCCGGATCGAGCGCCGTCCTCAGCCGATGCACGCGGCTCTTGGCATCGAGGGTGTCCTTGAACGTTTTGTTGACCGTCACGCCATCGAGCGACCACTCCATCTCGCCATCGTAGGAGGAAAACAAGACCGGGCGACACACTCCGTCGGCGAGCGCGTCGCCATAGCCGTAGACGTAGTCGGGCACGCTCCGGCCGTCCTCGTCGTAGCGGATGAAGGGAATAGGCTCGCCGTCTGTTCTGAATGGCGTGCCAGAGAGACCGAGTCGCCTTATCGCTGGCCCGAACGCCGACTGCACGGCGCCGCCCCAAGTGTTGGCGTCGCCCACGTGGTGGATCTCGTCAAAGACGACGAGCGTGCGTCGCGCTGCGCAGTGCCGGCGGCTGGCCTGGGGATTGCTGCCCACCTGTTGGTACGTGACGACGGCGCCGTGATAGTCGTTGGTTTCCGGCGCCGGACCATTCGTCCAGCCGGAGTCCAACTGGACTCCGGCGTTACTGGCAGCCGCTTGCATCCACTGACCACGCAGGTTGTCGGTAGGCACCACGACCACGACCCGTTCTATCACTTTCTCAAGAAGGAGGTGGTGGATGGCGCGTAGGGCAAAGATCGTCTTGCCAGCGCCAGGCGTGGCCACCGCTAAAAAGTTCTCCGCGCCGCTCAGGAAGGTGCGGAACGCCTCCGCCTGCCAGCGTCGTAGCGGGTAGCGCCACGGCTTGAGCGGCAAGCGCAGGCTGATGGGCCAGCGGTGCAGCCTGAGATCGGTCTCGATCGTGTGTTGGTCGGTTAGCCCTGCGATTGGCATTGTTGGTCTGCTCCTCGTCTCGGTCTGCGTTAGTCGCCGATTTTGGGCAATTGATTTTCCCCTGGTTAAGGCAATCTAACAGTTGCGGTTAAGCTGCCTGGCGCGCGTTTCGCCAGGTCAGCTTCAACCGCTGGTTAGGTTGCTGTCTCAATTACACTCCACCCGCCATCCGTGACATATAATAATAGCCACGATCTCCATTCTT